>Ga0209702_10000381_pt1 | contig 92265 bp, 65 predicted proteins | sample FRY01_FD_187210 | JGI IMG/M metagenome (GOLD analysis project Ga0209702, IMG submission 187210) | Freshwater microbial communities from Lake Fryxell liftoff mats and glacier meltwater in Antarctica - FRY-01 (SPAdes) (version 2) | ecosystem: Environmental > Aquatic > Freshwater > Ice > Glacier... | reverse complement strand
TTTATAATGAGATTCTGGAACTTTACCCGGAATCAAATTTGATGGTGTAAAGTCAGAATTATCATAATCATTTAAGTCATTATTTGAATTAGAATTAAATGATGATTTTGAATTAGAATTAGAATTATTAAGAGATAAATCTAAAGAGCCATTATTGTTAGAATTATCAGCAAATTTAGAGTTTTCAGTATTTCGAGTATTTTGAGTATTTTTTCTATTTTTCTGTTTTTTATTAAAAATATTTGATGAATTACTTGAGTTATTATTATTGTTATTGTTATTATTATTAGCAGAAGTAAGGTTATTTGATTTTGTAATTGGAATGATATTTTTAGTATTATTCGTACTATCTAACTTATTTTTATCAAACATATTCATTTTTGAGTTTGGTGCAATATTATTAGGTTGACTATTATTATTTTGAGTTAAATTTGAGTTTGAGTTTTCTGAACTTAACTTTTCGTTACCTTTATAATCCATTATCCCAAAAGTAATTAATCCAGAAAATAATGCAGAGAATAACCCAATTGCAATTTTACTATTAAAAGTTGATATTACATTTTGCCATAAACTAAATTGATTTGTTGCAATTGATTGATAAGTGAGGGTAGAAGCAGCAGCCAATCCCACACCTTTCATAATATTATTTCTTAGATTTGATGGTGGAGTCAAAAATCCAGTTTTAAGATTATTTTTCATTTGCACTAAGTCAAAAAATTGCTCTTGCAAATCTTGACTTTGAGATAATTCTTGGAAAAAATTACCTGCATCATTCTGTAACAGTTCACCATCTAAGATAGCGACTAATTTTTCAGAATTGGGCAAATTAAGTAAATTAAAGTTTTCCATAAATACCTTTATGATTATTTTTTATTTTCTATTTTATATTATAAAAATTATAAATTAATTTTTACGATTTAGTTCATTTTTGTAGGGAGCGAGCAAATCCCTCAATTTGTTTTTAGCTCTAAATATTCTAATTCTAACCATTGATGGCGTTAAATCTAAAATTTTTCTTATATCATCATAAGTCATATCCAAATATTCTTTAAGAATTATTATTTCTCTGTATTTTTTGGGTAAGGATTGTAGCGCTGTATCAATAATATTTTTGTTTACATCAACTTCATATTCATTATCATAAGAAGGGAAATCAATATCTTCAATAAAAACAAACTCTGCTTTCTTTCTATTTTTCTCATTCAAACTAAGATTTCTTGCAATTTTAATAAGAAAACCAGCCACATTTGTCATTTCATGATTTTTTCGACAAGATTCATAAAATTTTATAAACGACTCTTGAAAAATATCTTGAGATATTTGATTATTCTCAAATATCCTTCTACAATAAGTATATAATTTAGGTGAATTTCTAGAATAAATTTCATCAAATGCCAACGCAGCAACGTCATCGCCATTGGCAATTAACTTCGCTAATTCTTCATCTGTTTTATTTTCAAAATTGAATTTCATATTTTTATTATACTTATGAAGTAATAACAAATTAAATCCTAATAAATTTCACATTTGCTTAAAATAAATTTAAATATTAATTGAATTTAGTTAATATTTGTTTTATGTTTATTAATTTTTAAATTTTGTACTCAATATTTCTACCATTTTAATTAAAAACGTTTTAATGTATTATTTTTGGATATATTTTTTCAAAATTATTTCTATAAGTTCATCTAATGTTGATATCTTAACTTCGAGTAGTATATTCGGCAATGTAAGTCAATTTTTTATGAATATAAGTAATGATTTGCTATTAAATTATTTATATTTATTTTTAATTGGAATTGCAGTAGGTTTTATGAATGTTATTGCAGGTGGTGGTTCTGTTTTTGTTTTGCCTTTTTTAATTTTTATGGGTTTAGATACCACAACAGCAAATGGCACAAATAGACTTGGCGTAATGATGCAAACATACTCAGCAGTTGCCACCTACAAAAAAGATTTTTTGGAAGAGTATAAAATTAGTTGGCAGATGTCTTTACTCACAATCCCTGGAGCAATAGCCGGTGCATTACTTGCCCTAAATACCTCTAATGAAATGTTTGAGATTATTTTGGGTGTGATTATGATATTTGTTGTAATAAATATGGTATTCACTCTTAATATCAAACAAACTCAAAATGAAATCAATAAATTACCAAAATTAATGTATTTTTATATGCTTCTAATTGGATTTTATGGTGGTTTTATTCAAGTTGGGATTGGTTTTATACTTATGTTTGTAGTTTCCAAAGTATTACATAAAAACTTAGTAAAAACTAATTTCCATAAAAGTTTCATTGTCTTAATTTATACAGTACCAAGTTTTTTAATTTTTGTATTCAATGGAAATATTGATTGGGTTTTGGGTATTATTTTGGGTATTGGCTCTTCAATTGGTAGCTTTTTGGCTGTGAAGTCTTCACTTAAAAATGGTGAAAAAATAATAAAACTAATAATGATTATAAGTATTTTAATAATTGTAGCAAAATTATTTAAATTGTTCTAACTAAACTTGTGTTCTTAAGTTTATAAATTCACAAGTTCATAATTTCTTAATTTGATAATCTTCCAAACTTATTCAATTCTGCCCCAAAGTCTTTTATATCTTTCTTTTAATTTAGATTCAATTCCATTATTTGTTGGATTATAAAATGAAATGTTTTTCATACTTTCTGGAAAGTAATTTTCATTTTCAATAAAATTATCTTCTACAGTTTGATTTTTTGAATTTTTTTTGTAATCGTGTGGATTTTTATAGTTTTCTCCATAGCCAATATTTTTCATAAATTTTGTTGGTGAATTTCTTAATTTCATAGGTACTTTTAACACCTCACTATTAGAATTTTTGACTAACTCAAATGCCTTTTCAATCGCCATATAAGAAGCATTGGACTTAGGGGCAAGTGCAAGGTAAATTATTGCTTGACCAATATTAATTCTACATTCAGGCATTCCAATTACTTCGACTGCTCTGAATGTATTAATTGCAACATTTAGTGCATTAGGGTCAGCATTTCCTATATCCTCACTGGCAAATATAATTAATCTTCTAACAATAAATTTTGGGTCTTCCCCATTAATCAACATTTTTGCCACCCATATCATTGCTGCATCTGGGTCAGAACCTCGTAATGATTTTATTAATGCAGAAATATTATCGTAGTGGTTTTCACTTTTTTTGTCATAGTAAGCTATATTTTGTTGTAAAGCTGTTTCAAAATGACTATTAGCAATTTCAAAGAATAATTCATTATTGATTTCTGAAGTATTAGAATCTTTTTTGAAATTTTCAATTTCTGATTTAAAATTTAAAAATACTGTCTCTAATGCTTTTAGAGAAGCCCTACTATCTCCAGAAGCATAACGAAATAGGAAATCCCACTCAATTACTTTGATATTATATTCTTTCAAAATGAAGTCATTATCTATAGCATTATTGATAATAGTTTGAATATCTTCATCAATCAAATTTTTGAGTATATAAACATTACATCTACTCAATATTGCAGGATTAATTTCAAATGAAGGGTTTTCTGTAGTTGCTCCAATTAAAACAAAATGCCCTTTTTCGATAGCATCTAAAAGTATATCTTGTTGTGATTTATTAAATCTATGAATTTCGTCAATAAATAAAATAGTTTGCTTTTGAGACTTTTTGGCTTTTTTTGCATTTTCGATAACTAATCTAATGTCTTTAATTCCACTATCTGTAGCGGATAATTTCACAAAGATAGCATTTGTATGATTAGCAATTAAATTAGAAAGAGTAGTTTTTCCGGTGCCTGGCGGTCCCCAAAATATAATAGACGGGAAATTTCCGCTTTCAAAAAATTTTGTGAAAGGCGAATTATTTCCTATTAAATGTTTTTGCCCTACAAATTCAAGAATTGTTCTGGGTCTTACTCGCTCAGGTAAAGGTACAGAAATATCATATTTATTAATGTTATTAATATTACTATTTCCGTTAGCATTATCTGAAACTTCATTAAATAATTCCATTTAGTATTTGAATTAATAGAAGTGCTATAAAATAAATTTAGGACTATTTGCAAGCGAAATTATTATTTTTGAAGTTTAAATTATAGTTTTTCGTTAATTTTTATAAACAACAATTGTTTATACTGTTGCTTGTGCGTAGTGCTGGTGACTTAGTGTAGTCGAAGGTAACTTTGCACTACTTTGCACTCTTTTTTGCATTTTTTTTGTCTTCATTGCACTACTTTGCACCCTTTTCTCTAATTTCGTCATATAATCATATTATGCAATATCTACATACTAATAGACAATAAGAAAATATATTTATTGTCATATAAATAAAGAATGGAACAATAATCTTGTCCCATTCTTTTTATTTTTAAAATTGAAATATAATTGGTCGTTATTCATAAAAATGTTCATAAATAGTATTCAATTTAATTTCAAAGCTATTGTGTTCTTTATTAAAATCATATTTAAAATAGAGAAAACCTAATTTTTCTGAATAATAATAGGTTAACTTATAATTTTTAAATTTGAAATTATACGCTTCAATAACAAAACACTTCTCATTAAATTTACCAGTATCATCATAAATTATTGTGTCTTTTACCAAATAATAACCTGTTAGCTCATTATCTCTAATAATTTTACTTGGTTTACTCCTACTCATTAACTCAAATTTAACAAAATTTGAATCTCCAATTTTTATCGGAAAGTTAACTTGTGGCGGAGGTAATAGTTCAGTATAATCTAAATAAAGACCTATAGGTAAAGATAAACGAAGATAATCATTATTATGTTCATAATTTTTAGTTTCTTGAAATGTATATCTTTTATTATTCTCAGTACTCCAAAAAGTCCACTTTATTTTTGGTTGGAAATAATCCATTTCTTGTGATAATTCCAAACTATCAATATTATTATTTGTAGAATTAGATATTTGATATCTATACTCAGTATTTTCCAGCTCTTTGATTTTAGAAGTACAAGAACTTAATAATATAAATAAAGCAATAATATATTTCATATTTGAAACCAGTTTTTAAAGATTATGAAAAAAGTTGTTTTAAAAATTAAAAACAAAGTCAAGGTTGCGCTATAAAATCTCCGAAATTCACGGCAACTATTTCATTCAGTTACTTTATACTTGACTTAATAACAAATATTTATTTTGTAACTTGTTACTAGTATTAAATTAAATTAAATATTAAAAAGTTTTCCGCAATTTGAGCTATATTTTATATTATCAGTATCCATAAGTGAACTCATTGGATTAGCTCTATCAAATCAACCATTATTTTAACCCTAAGTTGGTGAAATAAAAAATGAAAAAAATTAGCTCTTAATCAAATTCATATCATAAAATTGCTTTAGAGAGTCAGGATTGGCTATTGCACTCAAATTATTTATTTGTTCTTTGTGCATTATATTAGTTACAGCTATTTCAACTTTTTTGCCACTCATAGTAACAGGCACTTCAGTAATTTGTATAATCATAGATGGAACGTGTCTTGGAGTTGTTTGTTGCTTAACTTTGTTTTTAATTAACTCTTCAAATTCGTAAGATAATTCTATGTTATCTTTGACTACAACAAATAAAACAACTTTAACATCACCTTTTTCTTGAATACCTACAACTAAACTATCTAAGACTTCTGGAATTGAGTCAATAACTCTATAAATTTCGGCAGTTCCAATTCTTATTCCGCCAGGATTAAGAGTTGCATCTGAACGACCATAAACAATAACACCTTGGTTTCTAGTGATTTTAATAAAATCACCGTGTCGCCAAATTCCTTTGAAAGTGCTAAAATATGAATTATAGTATTTTTCATTTTTATCATCATTCAAAAAGTATATAGGCATTGATGGAAAAGGTAAAGTACAAACTAATTCACCTTTTTCAAAATCCAAAGGCGAACCATCAATATCATAAGCTTCAACTTTCATTCCTAATCCACGACATTGAATTTCTTCAATATACACTGGTAATATTGGGTTACCAAGCATAAAACAAGATATAATATCAGTTCCACCAGCAATTGAAGATAATAATACATCACTTTTTACATTTTCATACACCCAATAATAGTTCTCCGCAGTAAGTGGAGAGCCGGTCGATAGTATTGTCTTGAGTGAATCTAATTTTAAGTTATTTTTAGGAATATAATCAGATTTTTGGACTGCTGACAAATATTTGGGAGAAGTGCCCAAAACAGTAATTTTCTCACTATCTATTAATTTCCAAATTATATTTATAGCAGGGAATGTAGGGCTTCCATCGTACAAAAATATTGTAGAGCCACAAAATAATGAACTCACTAACCAATTCCACATCATCCAACCACAAGTTGTAAAATACATTATTGTATCTTCCCTTTTTAGGTCAGTGTGTAGAAGTAGTTCTTTGGCGTGTTGAATTAGAGTACCACCAGCACTGTGGACTATACATTTGGGTGCTCCAGTAGTCCCAGAGGAGTACATAATGAATAATGGATGGTCAAAAGGTAACTGCTCAAATTCAATCTCTTCATCACTCAAATTTAAACTTTCTTTATCAATAAAGTCTCTAACATAAAAGTCAAAAGTATCAAATATATTTTCGTATTTATGTATAACAAAATTTTTGTTAGAATTATCCTCTATCTCAATTTTTTGAAAATTAATTAGGCTATAATTAATTTGGTTATAATTTGTATTTTTTTCTTTTAGTTCTAAATCATCAATATTTTCAATAAATATTAATTTTTCGAGTGATTTGATGTGTGGAGCAATTTCGAGTATTTTTTCTGTACAATCAAATATTTTGTTTCCATAAACATAAGCATTTACTGAAATTAATACTTTGGGTTCCACTTGTGCAAATCTATCAAAAATGCCTTGGTAACCAAAATCAGGTGATGTGGAAGTCCAAATTACTCCAAGAGAAGTTGCTGCCAACATTAGTATTATTGCCTCAGGAGAGTTATTTATCAATGCTGCAACTTTGTCATTTGGCTTTAGACCAATTGATATAAAATACTTTTGAACTTGCCCTACTTTTTGGTAAAGTTGTCTATAACTCAATGTTCTAATTTCTTTATTTTCGGTATAGTATTTTAATGCAATGTGTTCATCTCTGTATCGTAATAAATTTTCTGCATAATTAAGTTTGGCACCAGGGAACCACTCTGGTCGTGGTATTTTTAAATATCTTGGTATTACTTTATTAGAAACAGATGTATATTTTTGCGAATTAATAATTTGGGCATATTCCCAAAAACAACTCCAGAATTTTTCACTTTTTTCAATTGAAAATTTATAGAGTTGATTATAACTTTCGAACTTTAAACCATATTTTCTATCCAAAAAATTCATAAACTTTTTTAGATTTGAGTCTTTGATTCTTTCATCACTTGGCTTCCATAAAGCTGCACTTGGATTTCTTTCCATAACTTTGATTTATGTTTTTTTATTATTAAAGTAAGTCAATATTTTTCAACTATTTTTATTTTTTCTACTAAAATGAATATTAAATAAATTATATTTTTTTAATTTAAAGTTTAAATTTAACAAATATTATAATTTTTAAAATACAAAAGAGTAAATTGCTAATATATATAATTTTAAATGAAATTTTTAAATTTTAATTAATATAAAGTAGTTTTTTATATTAATTTATTCACAAAAGGCAAATTAAATTGTTTATTTACAAATGAAAAATAAAGATATAGATACATTTAGCCAAAAAACAGATAATCAAAATAATAAAATTGTTTTTTTGGGTGGTGCCGAAGAAATTGGTGCAAACTCATTATTAATTAAAATTAACGGTTATAATGTCGTTATTGATTGTGGTTTGCATCCAAAAAAGAAAAATAAAGATACATTATTTCCAAGATATGATTTATTAAAAAATGATGATTTTGAGATTGGAAATAACAATATCAATGACAATTCAATTTATACAAACTCTGTAAATTCCTTATTTATTACACACTCTCATAGCGATCACCTTTCTGGTTTGCCTTATTTCATCAAACACTTCCCTACTTCAAAAGTATATTCTACATTTGAGACAAGAGACTTATCTGAAATAATGCTCAAAGACACCGCAAAACAAATTTTAAGAGATCATCTATATAATATTGATGAAGAGATAATAAATCAATATAAAGATGAGATACTCTCAAATATTTGGCAGCTAATTACTCCATTAAAATATAATGAAAAAATTATATTAGATGAAGAAAAAGGAATAGACGGCGAATTATTTTGGGCTGGGCATTTATTAGGTTCAGCGAGTGTGTTGTTAAATTATAATTCCCAAAAGCAACAAAAGAATATATTAGTCTCAGGTGATATAAATTTGAATAATCAATTTATGATACAAAAAGCAAAATTGCCAAATTTTCATATTGACACACTAATAATTGAGGCTACTAATTGTGCACCTTTGGCTGATGAAGAAGTTAGTAATGAAAGTGATAGAAATTCTGAAACAAGCACAAATTCTAATATCAAAAACTTAGATTTGGAGTATAATGTAAAAGAACTCAATAAATTTATTAATCAAGTGGCAAATGAAAATGGCTCGATTTTGATTCCTTCTTTTTCATTAGGTAAAACCCAAGAATTACTAAAACTAATATCAAATCAAAAAAGAAAAGGCAGTATCCCTAATCTAAAAATATATTTAGCAGGATTGAGTAGGAAAATAAACAAAGTATATGATAGATATTGCTACCAAAATTATATGATTAACCCCGGTTTTGAGGTGTCTGATATAGACATTAATCATATTTATTATGAGAATTTACTACAAAATGATTTCTTTAAAGAACCATCAATTGTAATTGCTTCTAATGGAATGTTAATAAAAAACACAATTTCTTATAAATTAATGCTGGAATGGATAAATAAAAGGAATTTTGGCATAGCATTTATAGGATATTTAGATGAAGAAAGTATTGGATTTAAGGTTGCAAATTCCAAAAAAGAAGAATTTTTGGAATTAGAAAGCAAAAAATACAAAATTAAGTGTAATATTAAAAAGTTTAGATTTACAAGTCATACTGATATGGATTCAATTCTTAACTATATTTCTGAAATTAAGCCAAATAACGTTTTTATTAATCATGGAAGTAGTGAAGCTTGTTCAAATTTAGCTATAAATATTTTAGATAATAAACTTGCAAACAGGGTTGTAATTCCAGAATTAATGAAACAATATAATTTTTAACTTTACCATTTAAAAATAAATACATTAAATATATTAAATATTATTGAAAAAATATTTTTTTTCATTAACTTATAGATATTAATGGTACAAAGGAGAATAAATTTATTTTTAACAAAAAAGAAATATATTTAGAAATATTTGAGAACTCAAGAGATATTATATTTATTACTGATATAGACTTGAGATTAACTAAGTTTAATGCTGAATTTGAGAATATTCTCAAATTTGACAATAGATTTATGAACGTCAGAATACTCAACTATTTAATTCCTGCAAACTACAAACAATTAATTGTAGATTATCATAATGAAGTTCTAAAGTTAGATGAATTTAAGAAAACTGAAGAAATTCTCGAATTGTATCTTTTGGATTTATTTGGCAAAGAAATCCCTTTTGAAATCAAAATAGTAAAATACAACGAAGATGGCGCAGATTATTTGTTGTTTCTTTGCAGAGATGTTTCATTATATTTAGAAGCCCAAAATACAAATAACAAACTTATTGAAGATTTGCGAATGAATAATTTGTATGTAGAGCAAAATTCTTCAGAATTAATTAGATTAAATCAAATAATTTTAGATAGTGAAACTCAATTACAAGAATTAAATTTAAGCAAAGATAGATTTTTCTCTATTATTTCTCATGACCTAAAAAATCCATTCCAAGCCTTAATCGGTTATTCAGAAATTTTGGCAATACATACTGCAACATTTAGTATAGAAGAAATTAGCGAAATTTCTGGTAATTTGAATTTAATAACTAAAAATGTCTATAAACTATTAGAAAATTTATTAGATTGGTCAAGACTACAAAGAGGTGAAATGCCCTTTATTCCTGAAGAATTTGATTTATATGAGATAATATTATCTAATATCTCTATTGCTACAGTTACCGCAATTCCCAAACAAGTGATATTGGAAACAAATTTGGATAGTAATCTGAATATAATTGCTGATATAAATATGATAAATACTGTTATCAGGAATTTAGTTTCTAATTCAATTAAATTTTCTAATATTGGTGGAAATATCAAAATCAATTATGAAAGTGATGATAAAAATCATATCATTAAGATAATTGATAATGGGGTTGGAATGTCAGAAAAAACCAAAAATAAATTATTTAAAATAGACGAAAAAATTACATCCGTAGGTACTAATAACGAAATGGGTACTTGATTAGGTTTGATTTTATGTAAAGAACTTGTCAATACAAATATGGGTGAAATTTGGGTTGAGAGTGAATTAGGTGTTGGCTCAACTTTCATTTTTAATATACCCAAAAATTTAGAAATAATTATATCTGAAGAATAAAAATTATAAATTAATTTAAATTATGAAAATTGTTTCTTGGAATGTTAACGGCTATAGGTCAATAACTGGGCAGAATAAGACAAAAAGATATGATGAAGTCAAACATCAAAATTATTTATTTGAATTTATAAAAGATTTATCAGTTGATATCATTTGTTTACAAGAGACAAAATGCCGAGAAGCTGATATAAATGAAGAATTAAAAGCACCTGAAGGTTATTATTCTTATTTTAGCGATTGCCAAATCAAAAAAGGTTACAGTGGAGTTGCTATCATCAGTAAATTGGAAGCAAAGTCAATTAATAGAAATATTGGTATTGAAGAGTTTGATAATGAAGGTAGATTTTTAGAAGTAGATTTTGGTGAATTTATAGTTTATAGTATATATTTTCCAAGCGGTACCTCTGGACGAGATAGAATAGACTATAAATTAAAATTTTATAATGCTGTAGTTGATTATATTGAACAAAAAAGAATTTTAGGTTACAAAATAATAATTTGTGGAGATTATAACACTGCACACAAAGAAATTGATCTTGCAAGACCAAAAGAAAATGTCAAAAATTCTGGGTTTTTGCCAGAAGAAAGAGAAAAATTTGAGCTCTTTTTGAATAAAGGGTATTTTGATACTTTCAGGCAATTTAATTCTAATCCCAATCAATATACTTGGTGGTCAATGCGTGGAAGTGCAAAGTCAAATAATATAGGCTGGAGAATAGATTACATACTCAATACTCAAAATTTGAAAGAAAATACAAAAGATGCTAAAATTTATCAAAACATAACTGGCTCTGACCATTGTCCAATTACTATTGATATTGATATTTAAAATTAAGATATAAAAATTGAGATAGTCGAAATACAATCATTAGATATATTTTATAGTAGGTACAACTCTATAAAATTCACTAATTGCATAATCTATCTCTGCCTCTGTTGTAAATTTACTTAGACTAAGTCTAACACTACAATAAGCGTCATCAATACAAACTCCCATTGCCCTCAAAACGTGAGAAGGTTGAGTACTTGCAGTGCTACAAGCAGAACCTCCAGATGCACAAATATCTTTTAAGTTTGATATTAATTCGGCAGAATCAACTCCTTTAAATAGAATATTTGTAATATTATACATTCTATATTCAATGTTTCCATTGACTAAAGTATCTGGTATTTTTAGTAATTCAGTTTCTAATTTATTTCTTAATTTTTCTATTTTAGGTTGATATATATAATTCTCATTCTTTGCTATCTCACAAGCTACACCTAAACCAACTATACCTGGTACATTTAGAGTTCCCGATCTTAATCCCAATTCATGTCCCCCACCGTGCGTTAGTGCATCTAATTTAAAGTTATTGCTTTTGTAGTCTTTTAGATATAATACTCCAATACCCTTTGGTCCGTGCATTTTATGCCCAGAAAATGCTAATAAATCAACATTTAATTCATCTACATCTATTTTGACTTTCCCAACGCCTTGTGTTGCATCACAAAAAAACAATATATTATGTTTACGTGAAATTTCTGATATTTTTTGTATTGGATTAATTACTCCAGTTTCATTATTTGCATACATTACAGATATTAGAATCGTATCTGATTGGATTAACTCTTCCAAAAACTCAAGCTTTATGTTGCCATCATAATCAACAGGTATATAACTGATTTGAAATCCCTTTTCTTCCAAAAATTTACAAGAATCTAAAACAGCTTTATGTTCTGTTTTGACTGTTATTATGTGGTTACCCTTGGATTTATTTTGGAAAGCAATACCTTTTAATGCAATATTGATTGATTCGGTAGCTCCAGAGGTGAAAATAATATTTTCTTCTGTGGTATTAATTAAATCAGCAACTTTTTCTCTTGCTCTGCATACAGCTTCATAAGCTTCTTTGCCCATACAATGAGGAGAAGCAGCATTTCCATAATGTTCTCTCAAAAAAGGAATCATTTCGTCAACAATTCTATCATCAATTTTTGTAGTGGAATTATTATCCAAATATATCTTATTATTCATAAAAATATCTAATAGTTAAAACTTCGAAAAGATTAAAATTATAATCAAAAAGCAACTAATACAATTAAAATAAAATTTTCTACCTACTTCATCTACCTACTTCATCTAAGACATTTGTTTTGTTTTTGAAGTATCTGAGCATGATATAAAGCACAATACTTGCTATCGTACCAAATAACCAAAAAGATTTAGGTAATTCATAAGGGAAATTAGAAATTAATAAACCAATATTTTCAAAAATGAAAAATACAATAAATATTGCTGCAAGTGCATTTTTTTCTTTTTTTAGGATTTTCTTAAAGGAAAAAGAATATTTGTTTGGTACTTTATTTTTGAATGAAAAAATAAAAGCAGGTAATTTATTTGCCCAATTTGTGTAAGCTTCTCCGAATTTACCTCTTAAGAATTGTTCTTCTGCGAACATTATTCTTTCGTAATATAACCAATAAGTAAGCATAAATGAAATTATAAACCACAAATCATAGGTTAACATACAAGCACCAAGCCACATAAAAAAGTTACCAACATAGAGTGGATGTCTAACTGTTGAATAAATTCCTGTGGTGTTTAATTCATTAGCGACTTGATTATCAGTATTTCTGCCAGAAGTACCTTCGGGAGTATGCCCTACTGTATAAACTCTAATAAACAAACCAATTATAGATACAATAAAACAGATGTAAACATAATAGGTATTAAATACTTTATCAAATGTCAATGAAGAATTATAAATATTATTGATAAATACAATTAACGAAACCAATAGAAATATCAACGGTATTGTGCCTCTGTACTTAAATAATCTATTTCCTTGTTGTTCAATTTCTTCTAATAATGCCATAAAGTATTTAATTATCAATTGGAGTTTTAATTTGTAATTCTTTATTTGAATTAAAAATTCATACAAAATTAACAATTTTTATTTACATATTAATTTTTTTTTTAATATTTTTGTGTAACATTAGTTCTCAATAATTTTATAACTTATCAAGAAAGACTGAGGGATTGGCCCTGTGAAGTCTTAGCAACCTGATAGAAGTAAATTAGTTCATACTAATTTACATTTAACAAGGTGCTAAATCCAACTTCGAAAATATAATTAATACAAAAAGAATTATATTGTTTGAAGAGAGATGAGCAAGAAAGAACAAAATAAAAATCAATTTTATTACTTAAACTTTTTTTAGTTTATACTGATAATCATAAATTTAATTTAATCTCTTCTGACTTATCAGAAGAGATTTTTTTTTCTCTACTGATTATTTTTATGATTTTCTCCATTGATTGTTTATTGTTTGTTTACTGATTTTGATATTTGCTTTTACATTACCAATAGATTTATTAATTAAAAACAAACTTTTTGATTTACAATCTAAAATTTCTAATTTAAAAAATTAAAATCACAATCACAGTTCTCATTTTAATCTCATCTGCATTCTGCCATTTCTCATATCCTTAGTAATTCTTGATAAGTGAAAATTAAAAATAATATTTTTATTTAATAACTTTTTAAGGAGTTACACAATGAGTAACAACAAATTTTCTTCAAATTACTATCAATTAAATAATTCTGTAGAAGAATTCAAAAGCTTTGGCGAAGCAAATGCCGGAAGCAGTTATAAGAACTTTATTTCGGAAGAAACTCAAATTATAGATTCACTTCCATTGGATAAAGCTACTGGTGCTGTGTCTTATCCTATTTATCAAACCTCAACATTTGTTCAAGAAAGCTTAGAAGTAAATTCGGGATATAAGTATTCAAGAAGTTCTAACCCTACAAGAAATGCTTTAGAGGAATTATTAAATAAACTTGAAAGTGGTTATCGTGCATTTGCTTTTGCAAGTGGATTAGCAGCAATCGATGCAGTTGCCAAATTATTCAAAAGTGGCGATGAAATTATCGCTGTAAATGATATTTATGGCGGTACTTATAGACTATTTGATAAAGTTTATGCTAAATTTGGTATAAAAGTACATTTTGTTGATACATCAGATTTGAAAAATATTGAAGATAATATCAATGAAAACACAAAAGCCATTTGGTTGGAATCTCCTACCAATCCCACATTAAAAATATCTGATATTAGTGCAATAAGTGAAATATCTAAAAGAATAAATGCGCTTTTAATAGTTGATAATACATTTGCAACTCCGGTCTCACAAAAGCCATTATTATTAGGTGCAGATATTATAATACATTCTGTTACAAAATACTTAGCAGGACATTGTGATGTAACAGCTGGTGCGGTTATAGTAAATTCCAAAGAATTAGGCGAAGAAATCGCATATATTCAAAATGCTACAGGTGGAATTTTGGCACCATTCGAAAGTTGGCTTACAATTCGTGGAATAGAAACTCTACATCTAAGATTTGAAAGACATAATCTCAACGCACAAAAAATAGCTGAATTTTTGGAAGCAAATAATAAATTTGTTGATAAGGTATATTACCCAGGGTTAGAATCACACCCAAATCACGAAATTGCCAAAAAACAACAAAAGTATTTCGGTGGAATGGTGAGCTTTACTATTGCAAAAGAGTATAGTAATTATATCAATGAATTTCTACAAAATACAAATTTATTCTATTTGGCTGAAAGTTTGGGAGGAGTAAAGAGTTTGATTTGTTACCCCAAAGAAATGACCCATAAATCTACTCCAAAAGAATTAAGAGAAGCTGTTGGTGTTACTGATAATCTAATTCGATTATCAGTTGGATTAGAACACTATGAGGATTTGATTAAAGACTTAGAGAATGCATTTACTATATTAAATACTGTAGTTGTAAAAAGAGAATAATACATAAAAACATATCCTAAATCATTTATAAATGCAATTGGTTTGGATAATATCAGTAAACAATTCAATAATAAAGATAGATATTCTAAATAATTACAGATATTCTGTAAATCGTAAAAATTTTATAAAATCGTAAAAATAAATAATAGTAAAATAATATAAATGAAGAAAAATTTAAAGTTGGGTGTTTTCGGATTTGGCTGTGTTGGGCAAGGTTTGTATCAGGTATTGAATAATACTACCGGAATAAAAGCAGATATAATCAAAATTTGCGTAAAATCACAAGATAAACAGAGAAATGCTTCAAAAGAACTATTCACTTTTGATAAATTTGAGATTTTAGATAATCCAGAAATAAATGTAATAGTAGAATTAATTAATGACTCAGAAGAGGCATTTGAAATTGTAAAATTGGCAGTCGAAAGAGGCAAGGCAGTAGTAACTGCAAATAAAAAGATGATTGCAGAGAATTTGGAGGAGATTATTGAATTACAAAACAAATATAAAGTACCTATACTTTATGAAGCATCAAGTTGCGCTTCAATTCCAATAATTAGAAATTTGGAAGAGTATTACGACAATGACTTATTAGTCAAAGTAGAAGGTATATTCAATGGCTCTACAAATTACATTTTATCTCAAATATTCAATAAAAATCATTCATTTAATGCTTCATTACTCGAAGCACAGAAGTTAGGATTTGCAGAATCTGACCCAACTCTTGATATTAATGGATTTGATTCAAAATATAAGCTTTTGATTATATTGGCTCATACTTTTGGGCTAATTATCAAACCAGAGGAGTTGTACGGTTATGGAATTCAAAATTTATCAGAGAGTGATATCAAATATGCAAAAGAAAAAGGCTACAAAATAAAATTAAGTGCATTCTGCCAAAAAAATGAAAATAACCAAATTAATGCTGGAGTATTGCCTTCATTCGTTGCTAATACCAATCCTTTGTATAATGTTGAGAATGAATATAATGGCGTTTTGATTCAGAGTATTTTTTCGGAACAGCAATTTTTCGTTGGTAAAGGAGCTGGTGGTTTGCCAACAGGTTCGGCTGTATTGTCAGATATTTCAGCTTTGACTTATGATTATAAATATGAGTACAAAAAAATCAATCAAAACTTGAAATTGAAATTAAATAATGACTTTATTATCAAAATATATCTAAGGTACAATAATAAAATTCAGTTCAATGAATCAATTTTCTTGAATATTCAAGAAAAATATAATAACACAGAAATAAATTATATAATTGGAGACATCAAATTTTCACAGCTTTTTGAAAATGATTTATTAAATAATAAAGATATATTTATTGCTAAATTTGATTAATATTTGATTTAATTTGAATAAATTATAGCTTAAATTTGATGTTTAAAATTAATTACATTTATTTTGCAACCGAATTAAATAATTTTTGTAATTTAAATTAGTTAATATTTAAAATTAAAATTTATATTTCACGTATATATTTAACATTCAAATAAAATTGAATATTATAAAACATTTTATAATTATAAATTTATCTAAATATTAATTCAGTTTTGAAAAATCAATTTTAAAACTAAATTGAAAAATATTCAGAAAAAATAAATTCTTAAAATTAAATTATACCAACACTTTCAAATTTAAATTAGATTTATGGCAGTTATAACAGATTATTTAAAAGTTTCGGTTATCGGTACGGGACATTTAGGAAGTATCCATACTAAATTATGGAAAGAAAATCCCACAACAAAATTATTAGGGATTTTCGATGTAAGTAGATTAAAATCTCAAGAAATTGCTGCCAAATATGATGTAATAAGGTTTGAAACTATTGATGAATGTATTGACCAGTCAGATGCGTTGATTATTTCTGTGCCCACTGTCAATCATTTTGAAATCGCAATGAAGTGCATAAAAAAAGGCAAACATTGTTTAATCGAAAAACCTATTACTTCATCGTTCGAAGAAGCAAAGATAATTTGCGAAGAAGCAAAAGCAAGAAATCTAAAGATACAAGTTGGTCACGTTGAAAGATTTAATCCTGCTATTGCAGCATTAAAAAATTATCTCAACAACCCTTTATTTATAGAGGCACATAGACTAAGTCAATTCAAACCTCGTGCAATAGATGTTTCTGTTGTTCATGATTTGATGATACACGATATTGATATTGTGTTGTCAATGGTAAAGTCAAAAGTAACCAAAATTGATGCAAATGGAGTGGCTGTAATAACCGATACGCCTGATATCTGTAATGCAAGACTTACTTTTGAAAACGGCACTGTTGCTAATTTGACGGCATCACGTTTGTCGGCTAATTCAATGAGGAAAATGAGGATATTCCAAAATAATTCTTATTTATCTATTGATTTTGCAAAGCCAGATTTGGAAATATTCAGTATCCTTGATGATGGTACATTGCCACCAGATTCATTAATTCCTGCAACAATGTTAGGAAAAATTGAGGCTGGCATCAAAAATAAAAATATATTTTTTGAAAAGCCAAATTTACCAATATTGAATGCAATTGATGAAGAGCAAAAGGCATTCGCTAATTGTATAGTCAATGATCTACCTGTTCCGGTAAGTGCTGAAGATGCGACTGAAGCTTTAAGAATTGCAGAAGAGATTTCTAAAATCATTCTTAGTAATTAATCAATTTTAAGATATTATTTAATAATTAATTATCATTTTCAAAAGTCAACTTATAAAAAAAAAGACTAAATTTATACTCAAATTTAGTCTTTTTTATTTAATTTAAAATTGATTACCTGATTACTTGATTAATTATTCATTAATCCATATCCATTCCGCCACCTTGAGAGTCTGGTCTTTGTCTATCTTTTGGTTTTATTCCACTATTTATTTTATAAGAAATATTTAGAAAACCAATTCTGGTTTCTCTTTTGCGATAAATATCACTTTCAAATCCAATACCAAAAGATTGAACGCTAAAGTTCAATGTATTCAATATATCACTCACTCTAAAAGTTACATTTAAGTCATCGGTTATGTCTTTTTTGAGTGCCATATCAATATAGAAAAATCTTTTGATTTCACCTTGTTGAGTTGCTATTGGAGAGGAGTATGAGACAAAAGTTTGCCAATCAATTCCCAACCATAAATTTACAACAGAGTTGAATTTTAGATTCCAAGAATTATTTTGATTTCCAAAAATTCCTAATGCTGCATTTCCGTTTATTCGATTATGATAAACGCTAAGAGTAGTATTAATTTTCCACCATTTTGTTAGATTTTCTTCTTCGATTACTTCAAGTCCCAAAAACTGAGAATCATCAAAGTTGGCAAATGATATATTACTTATACCAGTTGCACTATCCAAAAAAGTATATCTTCTAATTGCATTATTTATATTTCTATAAAACAATGAAACAAATACACTACGAGTTTCAAAAAAACTAGACAAACCCAACTCAAGTGCGTCAATATACTCGGGCTTTACCTTAGAATTACCAAAGCTTATTAGTCTTGGATTATCAATGTCAATAAATGGATTTAATTGTCTTATGCCTGGTCTATTAATACGTCTCGAATAATTAAAATTCATTGCATCTGTTTTTGTAAAATTATACTTCATTCCTAAGGTTGGAAAAAAACTAAAATAATTTATATCATTTTCTTCACTATTTTGTTTTTGTAATAACTGGATGTTTGCTGATTCTAATCTCAAGCCACCAGAAAAATCAAAATCTTCGTATTTAGTATTATATGATCCATAAACTGCATAAATTTGTTCTTCATATTGAAAATCATTCACTAAAGAATCGAAACTTATCCAATTCATACTATTAGCTTCAAGTATTTCTGGCTGGTAAACACTATTTGTAGTTCTGAAATTTGAATTCCAGCCTACTTCTAATTTTGAATTATCTTCAAATGGCAAAGCATAATTTGAATTAAAGATTAAATTTTGTGATTTGTCATTTGTTTTTGCCCTAAAATTGAACAAATAATCAATGGTATTACTTGTTGTGTTTCTTGTCTCATCATCTTTGGAGGTATTATTAGAATAATTTACATCTATTGTCCATATTTCTTTGGGGTTATTCATCTTTTGAGTAAAGTTTGACGAAAAAATTAATGAATTATCCAAACTATTGTCCGTAATATTTGATATATCTCCATAAGTCAAGTTTCCCCTTTGAGCTGACGATAAATTTAATAGTGCAAATTCATTAGATTGTAATATTTCTGGTCTTTTGCTCTTTCTGTAATTATAATTTGTAGAAAAATTAAAGTTTGTTTTTTCGTCAAATATATAATCAAATCCAATTCTAGAATTATTACTTATATTTTGTGATGTTGCATCTGACCTTTGGTCTAAAAATGCGGCAGTATCAATCAGCGAATTTAGACGATTTGTCGTCCCCTCTCTATATCTATTATCAATTCTTGTATCATTAGAAAAAAACAAGTTGAATTTGTCCAATCCCCAGTTAAAATTCATTGAACCATTATATTTATCTCTTGTACCGACATTCAAACTTACTAATCCATTAAGTCCAAAATTTTGTTTTTTCTTCAATTTGATATTTAATAGCCCACCAACCCCTTCTGGGTTATATTTTGCACCTGGGTTATTTATTATTTCAATACTTTCGACAGCACTTGCCGGAATATTATCCAATAGTGCAATTCTGCTGCCTCCGGAATTAGAAACGGGCTGACCATCAATTAATATATTAACCGATGAACTACCTCTAAGGCTAATATTTCCATCAAAATCAACTGAAACAGATGGAGTAATTTGTAACACATCTATTACCGAGCCACCAGTAACTAATGCGTTATTTTCAACATCAATTAATTTACCTTCTGCTGTAACTTGAATTAATTGCTTTTTGGCTTCTACGACTGTTTCTTGAGACAATATACTTTCTTCTAATATTTCGAATGGATTTAATTGTATTGTTGTATCATTAGAAAAAGTGTATTGTTTGGTGAATGTTTCCTTGAAACCAAGTGCATTAATTTTTAATAAATATGTTCCTTGAGGTATTTTTTTTATTTCAAATTTACCATCTGACTTAGTAAAAGTACCTGCAATGACATTAGAGTCTATATTATTTAATAATGAGACCTTTGCAGATATTATAGAAGTTTTATCTCGCTTATTTACTACCTCACCTATTAGAAAAGAATTGCCAGGTTGAACTTTATTTAAACTATTTGGATTTTGTTTATTATTGGAAGGATTTCTGGGCTGTGATGTCAAATTTTCAAAATTTGTAAATATTACTAGAAGTATAATTGAAAATTGAATGAATTTATTAAAAGACTTATTTATATTTTGATATCTAAATGCAATTTCTTTTACTTTATAATTTATTTTATTATTTACTTTATTATTTAACGTGCAACTTAGTTTAACGTAATTACAAAACATTTTTTCCTTTTTATTTATCAATTTAACTAAAGACGTTAATTTCAATAAAAAGTTTAAAACTCAATTAAAGTTCATTGGTTATTAATTAATTTTCTATAATTAATTTTCTGTGATTAATTTCTAAAATCTGTAATAAACTGCCAGACCAGCACCGAAGCCAATATGATCATTATTATTTGATAAAAATACAAATGAGTCATAAGCTTTATTATTTTTAGTTTGCTTAATCAAATCCACAGTTGCTGAGATATGTATATTTTTGCTGATGTCTAAATCATAACCGAGACCAATACCATAATTGAATAGTCGAGAAAGTCTATTCTCTTGTACTTTTTTGGTTTCATCATTTTCGAGTTTCATACTATAATCTCTGTTTTCTAAATACCATGTTGAAATTCCACTATTTACAAATAATCTACCCAAATCATTCTTAATCAAATTGTATTGATATCCAACTCCAAAACTTCCATAAGTTGTAATTTTAAAAGGCGGTTCGTCACCTTTGTAATATACAAAACCATTAATACTAATAACAGATGTATTATCTAATTCAATTAATCCAGCCAACCCACCACCATTCAGATATGAGAAACCAACACCCAAACTGTATTTGGGATATGATAATACTTGATTATTTATCTGAAAAATAAATATTACAATTAATAAAATTACAAACTTCACATTTTTCATTTTTAATTCCTCATTGTATATTGTTTATAATATCTATCTATTAATGAAAGTTTGAAACCAAATATAAATTAATTAAATAATAAAATATCAAAAAATTTATAACTGCATTTTGGTTCTCAACTTCACTTGAAAATACGTAATAAATGATTTTTGAAATATTGGGTAAAATCACCATTAGTAATAATAGATAAATGTATAAACTTACATAATATTGTGAAATAAAAGGTAGAATGAATAATAAAATTAATATTAAATAAAATTCTATATTTTTGTTGCCAAAAATTTCTGATTTCCATTTGTTTTTTAGGATCAAATAATAAAAAACTAAGGTGAAAACTAATATTCCCAAATAATTTTTTAGTAAAAATGTATTAGGTAATTTTAGAAATAATAACTTTGGTAGAATCTCAAAAGTTGAAATTAATGAATATCCAAAAAATTGGGATATAATAATCCAAAAAGTAATGAAACAAAAACCAAAAATTATAAAATATTTCTGATTTTTGATATTTGTTGAAATAAGAAAAAATGGAATTAATATTAAATTTAGAGGATTAATGTAAATAAGAATTGAAAATAATATTGTTGATTTGAGTGAAAAAACAACTATATTTTTGTAGCCGTTATTGAACTCATCTACGTTTTCGCTTTTGGTGTTATTAAATTTTATTTTTTGTAGTAGATAAAAAATATAAATAGTTATTGATACTAAATCTAATAAATAGTTATTACTGATTAAAATAAACGGTGCAGAATTAAGAATTAATACTATACCTATGAGAGTCATTTTGTTATCTTTTGTATACAAAGACAAATACTTGAAGATTAGATACAAACAAAATAATTTAATTACAATAAAAAACAGGTAACCAACATTAGAACCAGCAAGATCTACAAAAATTGAAAAGTTCTCAATAAATAGATTATGTTTATCAAAGTAATCTGTTCTAATTATTTGTTCATATTCTGTGTCAATGGTCTGAGTTTGAATTTTATTTTGTGCGGAAAACAAAGTAGAAAAATTTAATTCCGAATCAATTTTGATTGATTTATATGGTAACAGAATATTGATTGCAAAGCCTAAGAATACTAATAGTAATATAATAAATTTATTATATTTATTTTGGTCATTAAATATAGCTTTCATAATTTTATAATATATAATTTGAAATATAATATCATTATGTTTTAGAATTAAAATTGGAAATAAAATTGGAATTAAAATCTAATAATAATAATAAATATATATACATCACGTTTTAGTTGTTACAATTTAATAATTTTTTTTTATTATGTACTATTTAGATTATTTTTATTAATAAAATTTAGTATTAAAGATTAATATGTACTTGATTATTATTGACAAACTAAGAATTAGAATTTGAAATAGAATTTGAATTAAAACAACAAAACATAAATGATTATAACAAATAATAGAATTATAGATACTGTAAATAAAATAAATAATAACAAGATAATATACTTCAAAAATTCTATTTTAATGTTTTTGGGTTTATTATTATTTAGTGCATGTAGTACAAAAAGTAGTAATGAAAACAAATCAGTTGATGATATTTACAAAGAAGCAAAACGACTTCTTGATAAAAGTGATTTGTATGAAGCAAAAAAGTATTTTGATATAATTAAACTCCAATACCCAGCGAGTAGTTTTGCAGATGATGCACAATTTTATTTGGCTGAAATTGAATTTAAAAATGAAAAATATATTATGTCTTCTTTCAATTATAATTTAGTAAAGAAATTATACCCCAATAGTTTGTTTATCAAAGAATCTCAATTTAAAAGTGCATTATGTTATTACAAACTATCTCCTAATTTTGAGCGAGATTTGGAATACACCAAAAAAGCAATTACGGCTCTTAATGAATTTCAAAACATGTATACAGAAGACAGTTTGAGCTTAGTTTCAGATAGTTTGATAAAGGAATTAAGAAATAATTTGGCTGCCAGAGAGTATAATACTGGAATGCTTTATCAGAAACTTAAAAGTCCTAAAGCTGCTGTTATTTATTTTGATAGTATAATTAATGATTTTGATGATACGAGTTTTTTGGAGAAAGCTTATGTAGGTAAAATTGAGTCATTTATGTATATGCAAAAATTTGAAAATGCAAAAACTATTATAGACCTCTACAAACAGAAATTCACGAATGGTGAAATGATTTCTGATATTCAAAGCTTCGAAAAACAAATAGCTTTGAGTAAAAAGTAATTTTTATACTTGTTGCTCCAAATCATTTACAATCTAATCACTAATTACAAATAAACATAAGTGTTAACAATAATTAAATATACTTGTTTTGTAAATTAAAGAATAATAGTTATATTTGTAATCGTATTAATGCTAATTTATTGAAATTTAAGTTTTTATTAAATATTAATTGATAACAGTTAATCTTAATTCTTTTTAAATTCTTCAATTTGTAAAAATACAAAATTCAATTAATCAATTTTTCATTATTATTCAAAGGTGCCAAAATGCCAAAAATGAAAGTTAAATCTGCTGCAAAAAAGAGATTTAAACAAACTGGCGGAGGCGGTTTCAAAAGAAAACATGCTTTTATGAGACACATTCTAACGAAAAAAACTAGAAAAAGAAAACGTAATCTAAGACAATCAGGAATGGTTGATGATGCGAATCTTAATTCAGTTAAAAGAATGTTAGCATTGGGCTAATTATTTATTTTATTTAAAGAGTAAAAGTGCATTTATTGTTTTTTTGCTTTTATAATCTAAATAAATCAAAAGTTTTTTGAACCAATTCTATATAAATTACAATTAAGTCTTAAAAGTTGGATATTCCTTCTAAGAATTATTATAAAATAATAATATTTGTAATTAAAACATAAAATATCATAGTGATGAAAGAGGAATTCGAAGCTCTCTCCCAATCACAAATAATTTAAATAATAATTATTTAAATTAAATAAAAAAATCTATAATATTATATAAAGGAAACTTTAAAATGAGATCGGTCAATAAAGTAGCTTCTCGTCTGAAAAGAAAAAAGTTTATAAAACTAGCGAAAGGTTTTTGGGGTCGTAGAAAAAATGTCTGGACTGTAGCCAAAAACCACATCGAAAAAGGACTAACACACGCTTATGTTGGTCGTAAATTAAAGAAAAGACAATTTAGATCTTTGTGGATTGTACGTATTAATGCTGGTGCAAGAGAAAATGGTACTACTTATTCTAGATTAATTGATGCTTTGAACAAAGCAAACATTCAAATTAATAGAAAAGTCTTAGCTAATATGGCTATGAACCACCCAACAGTATTTACTGCAATTGTTAATAAAGCAATGAATAAATAAGAAAACTGATTATATTGAAAAAAAAACTGCTCTTTTGGAGTAGTTTTTTTTTGCTTAATTTTGATTATTATCTGTTGATTTGAAGTGAGTACATTTTATCTGAATTGTAGATTTTTAGCCAATAATTACCAATCGGTAATTTAATCAAATCTATATCTGTTTCTGAGTTTAAGTCTTGCTGTGAATATATTTCTAAACCAGTAATATTATAAATTGAAATTGAAAAGAATTTGTCTTGTTGTAATATTTTAATTTTATTTGATGTTGGATTTGGATATATTATTATCTCATTAATAATGCCTTCATTACTTAATATTTCTATAAATTCATCAGTAAATTCATCTTCTCCAATATAAACTTTAAAATTATCAACTTCTTGATTTTCATAAACAATTGTTAGCTTTTTATCCTCAAAGAATATATTATTGATTTGCCCAGTTATGTTGCTTAGTCATTTTATCATTTATTTCGTAAATTATTACTTAGTTTATTTCGCAGTTTTTTTAGCTTCATTCCAAAAGTTATCTAATTCCTCAACATTAAAATCCAAGAAATTTTTGTTTTGTTCTTTAACTTTTTGTTCAACAAAATTAAATCTATTAGTAAATTTTTTGTTTGCAATTTGAAGTGCATTTTCAGGCACGATATTATACTTTCGCCCCAAATTTACCATTGTGAATAATAAATCACCAAATTCTTCGGTCATCTTTTCAACATTTATGCCATTTGGATTTGTAATTTCAACTTTAAATTCATTTAATTCCTCTTCTAATTTAGGCAAAACATCTTCTTTGTTTTCCCAGTCAAATCCAACTCTTGCTGCTTTTTGTTGAATTCTTTCAGCTTTGAGTAATGATGGCAATGAGTTTGGTACACCTTCGAGAACTGTTTTTTTGCCTTCTTTTTTCTTTAAATTTTCCCAATTATTCATAACATCAGCACTATCTTTTACCTCTGTTTCACCGAATACGTGTGGGTGGCGACTTACCATTTTGTGGTGAATTCTTTGGATTACATCAAGTAAACTAAATTTATTGGTCTCCTCTGCTATTACGCTGTGCATTACAATATGAAGCAATAGGTCTCCTAACTCTTTGCTGACCTCTGGGTAGTTTTGATTCATAATTGCATCATAAGTTTCATAGACCTCTTCTATCATCAAGTGAGCGATAGATTCATTAGTTTGTTCTTTATCCCAAGGGCATTCTTTTCGCAATAATTTTACTAAATCAATGAAAGCTTGGAAATTATCATTAACACTATTTGGGTCGTTGGGTTTTGGAATTATATTCATATTTTATATTAGTTAGTTAATTAATTAATTTAGTTTGTTAAATATTATTTAGTATTAGTTTGAAAAAGAAATTAGCATCAATTATTTATACAATTTTTTATCTATATTTTGTTGGTTTAACAAAAATATAATTAATAAAAAAGTTAGTCTAATTATGTATAAATTAAATAAATAATTCTAAAAAACACATTAAATATAACAACTATTAGAGATTTACCATTTTTTTTAATAAATTTGTCATTGATTTTATTACAAATATTGCAAATATTAATTTATTTGTTTAATTTCTATTTTTTATTAGTGAATTTAGATAATTATTAATTAGTTAATGAATATTTAGTTTTTAAGAGAAAGGTAAGTATGAGTAAGAATGTGTACGCATTAGTTTTGGGTGCTTCAAGTGGATTTGGAAAAGCAACAGCAATAGCATTAGCCAAAATGGGCTTTAATATTTATGGTGTCCACATGGACTTGGGTTCTAATAAAGCCAAAGTAGAAGAATTTCGTATAGAATTAGAAACTTTGGGTGTTAAAGCTAAGTTTTTTAATATTAATGCTGCTGATGATGGAAAAAGATTAAGTGTAATCGAAGAAATCAAAAAAGACCAAATACAAGAAGAAGGTCATAAATTAAGAGTTTTAATTCACTCTTTAGCATTTGGTGCGCTAAAAAAACTTGTTGATAGAGACCCAAAAGAGATGGTTAATAGAAAGCAAATTGAAATGACTATGGATGTTATGGCTAATAGTTTAATCTATTGGGTGCAAGACTTATTCTCAAATAATTTATTAGCTGATAATTCACGTATATTTGCCTTTACAAGTATTGGTGGATATATGGGTATGAAAAATTACGGTGCCGTCTCTGCTGCAAAAGCTGCTTTGGAGTCTTATATCAGACAAATAGCAATTGAATTAGCGCCTTGGGGTATTTCTGCGAATTCTATTTTAGCGGGTCTTACTGAAACTCCTGCTGCAAGTAAAATACCTGGTTATGCAACTATGCTAAAATTAGCTAAAGCTCAAAATCCATATATAGACCTTACTACTCCAGAAAAAGTAGCAAGAGTTGTTTGTAAATTTGTAGATGAAGATTTCAATTGGGTTAATGGAACAGTAATTACTGTTGACGGTGGTGAAGCAATTTACAAATATTTTGATTTTTAGGCTTGTAATAAATAAATAAAATATTTTAAAGGGTTATTTCTACAAATAACCCTTTTTTTATCTAAAATTCTAAATAATGTTCTATCTAAACTATAATTTTTGAAAATGTATAATAGCACAGAAGAAATATTCGAAACGATATCTGAAAAGCAAAATGATATAAATCACTATAATTCGATTATGAATCATAATTATGATGAGATTGATAAGTTTGTATCTGACCAAGCAAAATTAAGAATTAAATATAAAAGCAAATTCACTAATTTGATTGAAAATAAATTCGTAATCTTTCCACCAAATATTAATTGTGAACAAAGCTCTTCTGAGGCGACTGCTTCTTATAAATCACAAATAATAAAAGAACTCAACTTCGATTATACAAATAATAATACAAATAATAGTCAATCTAAAAATATAAAAATATTAGTTGACGGTACCTGCGGGTTTGGTACCGATAGCATTGCTTTTGCTAATATTTGTGATAAAGTGATAGGTTTAGATATTGACAAAAATATTATTGAAATCAATAACTATAATATTTCTATAAATAATAATAAAAATTTATCTTTTGAAAATATAGATTTTGAAAAATATTTAGATACTTTGATTAACGATAATACAAAAATTGATTTAATATATTTAGACCCTTCGAGAAGAGATTCAAATGGGAAAAAAGTATTTCTGATTGATGAATTAACTCCAAATATATTCACAATTTTAGATAAATTAAAAATCACAACACGATACTTAATGATTAAGTTTTCTCCATTAATTGATATTACTTACTTAATTAATAGTTTTGATAAAATAATACAAATCGACATTATAGAATACGAAAAAGAGTTAAAAGAGATTTTAATCACAGTAGATTTTGAGTTAGATGTAGAGTTACATGAAAAATTAGAATTAGAGAATGATAAAACAACTAATTCTCCGAAAGTAAATTTAGTAAGTATAAAAGACATTAATGATTATAAAGTAAATTCTTATATTTTAAGTCCAAAAGAATCTAAGATAAAATTAGACGCCAAAACTTTTGCCAATATTGATAAGTTCCAATATCTTTATGAACCATCACCATCTGAGATGAAATTTGCTAATTGGGATATTTTTAGTGATTTTAGTAAAATTTCTAATAATACTCATCTTTTTTTATTGAAAGAAGAGTCGGCACTTAATTATAATTATTTGGGTAAATATTACAAAATCCTCGAAATTGGAGCAATTAATAATAAAATATTAAAAAAATTAAATATAAATAAAGCGAATATCAAGGTCAGAAATTCAACAGTAAAGGTTGATGATTTGTATAAAAAACTAAAAATAAAAACAGGTGGAGAATATTATATTTTCGCTTTTGGTAATGATAATTATAAAAACAAGATGATCGTTTCAAAAAAAGTAGAAGATTAGTTACTTACATTTAGGACTTAGTTCTAAATAAAACAATAAAGCCAAATACCAAAAATACAATATTAGCAAACCAACCTGCAATTATTGGATTAAAGTTGGAATTATAGCCAATAATTTGACCTACTTTTGTGAAAATTAAATAAGCAAATGTAACAACTAATGCTGCAGCAACTTGTACCGCTGTGCCGCCTTTCTTTTTGACTGTGGCAAAAGGAAATGCAAACAAAATGACAATTACGCTCGCAAAAGGATAAGCCCATTGACCATAATAGTCAGTTAACTCTTTTCTAACATCTTTTCCACTTATCTGCAGAGTTTCTATATAATCTTTGAATTCTGTCAAATTCATTTCTTTTGGATTTAAGCTTAATTTTTTTAGTTTATCATTATCAAAAGCAATATTTAGGCGTAGTGAATCAAATTTTTGTATTAATACGTTATCGTTTTTTAGGATTTGTCTATTAACTCCATTATACATTATCCAATTTTTTTGGGCTGAGTCCCATTTCATATTATCAGATTCAATTCTACTCAATAATCTTGGTTTTACTAAATCTGCAAATTTTTCGTAAGAGATATTATAACCTTTGCCTTCTGTAGCATTATAAGTTTGCATTGAGAGTATATTTTTTTGGCTTTCTCTGAAATATAAATTAAAAACCGAAGTACTACTTAGATTTTTTTTGAGGTAATTTTGTTCGATACTTAATTTATCTTTATTTACTTTTGGTACTATCCAGCCATTAAAATAAATTGAGCCAACGCAGATTAGAAGAGAAAAAAGGAATATTGGTACCATTAATCTAATAATCGACACACCACCAGATTTTAGTGCAGTAATTTCATTAGAATTAGACATTTTGCCGACCGTAAATAAGGTAGAAAGAAGCACTGCAATAGGTAAAAGTAATTTGACTAATTCTGGAAAAAAAAGAATATAGTATTTTACAATTAATTCTGTGGACATATTTGCAGCTAAAAAGTCGTCTAAATTCTCCACCATATTAACAATCAGAAAAATCACATATAATGCCATCAATGAAAATATAATGGTAATTACAAAATTCTTTAATATTTCTTTATCAATTATTTTCATTTAATTTATTATAAATCATTTACGATTTGAGATAATGTAATTTTTTACAAAATTTTTAATATCAATTAACGAAATCAATAGGTCTTTAATATTAATATTATATTTTTTCTTAAAAGTCCAATACCCAAGTATTCCCAATATTAAATTATATACGATAATTCCCAAGGGCATTAAATTAATATTATTTGAATACCCAGCCAAAATAAATGTAATTACAGCAAAAACTCCAGCAAATATAACACAATATAATACTTGCATTGGTTTGTTGTCGGCAGTTAGAGCCAAAAGTAATAATATAAATGGCATTGGTAGAGAAGCAAAAATCAACATATTGAATATACTAATAGCTTCATAATACTTTTCTGGTAATACTAATTTTATTAGAAATTCTGATGCACCCAAAAGTGAAACAATTACAATCAAAACATAAACTAATAATAAATTTGATATTGCTTTTGTAAATACTTTTTTGAGTGATACATCATCTTTTAAATTTATATACTTTACAGCAACTGGATAAAGCAAACCATAAGCAGCGGAAGTTGATTCTTCTATTACTCTAAATAGCGTTTTAGCAGAATTATAAATACCAATATAATATGCTGAATTTATTGGGTTCATCGTTAGTTCTATAAAGAAAATATCCATTGACCTTGGTATTGTCTGAAAAGCAGAAATTAAAGTCATTGGAATAGAGAACGTTATATATTTTTTGAAAGTAAAATCCTTATTTTCATTTTTATCATATTTAATTTTGAGTGATTTTCTCGCCAAAATAATACTAAATATTGAGCTTAGGACTCCTCCACTGATAAATATCATTAGCATCAATTCGAAATTCAAATCTTTATAGATGAAAATATAGTAGAAAGTTAATATTGTCATACTTCCAAAATAAACTAAATTCACAAAGAAAATATCTTTATATCTAAACTCACGTGTAAGGATTTTGAGTACTGTTGAACGTGGAATAGTTGTAAGAGTAAATAATGGAAGATAAATAAATGAAACATATAAATTTGGACTTAAATTATCACGATATAGAAAAGCAAATAAAAATAACACACTCGGTATAAGAAACATCATAAATAAGTTTAGCACCAATGAAATGAAATTTACTTTTGGTCGGAGTTTATAATCTGCTCCAAACTGCACAAGTCCTTGTAAAGAAAAAGAATCATTAATCATTAAAAGCCAATTATTCAATGCCCAAACCAAAGAAAATACACCAAACTCCTCTGGTTTTAGATTTTTTATTTGGAATAGAGTAATAAAGCCAAAAATTATAAATAAACCTTTATCTAATATACTCCAACTTATTTTATTTATGTTGTCTTTAATATTCATTTATTTTGTTTGCTATTTTGGTCTAAGATTACAATTGAACTAATTTCCAACTTAATTCCCAATTAATGATATTTTTATTTGATGAAATAATTATTTTTTTTGCAGAGATTTTACTGAGATAATTCGGTGAATATTCATAATCATCTATTGACAAATTATCCGATGTATTATTCTTTGAACTAATTAGAATTTCATTTTTATCGATACCTAATTTAATAACAATTTTTTCTTTATTATTATTAAGTAATTTTTCAAAAACTAAATAATTTTCCTTTACCTCTGTAATCTTAATATTTGGTGCTAATAAAAAATTTACTTTCTTATTACCTTCTATATTTATTTCTTCTTTACAGTTAATATTTTTGTCATTAAATAAAAATGCTCTTTTATAATTATACTTTTTGTTTTTGTGTTCGGCAATGACAATATTTTGATTAAATGAAATAAGCTTCGACTTATTTGACTTATTTGACTTTTTCAATTTATTAGAGTATATATCCGAATAAATCCAAAACATATCATCTAAGTTTCTGTCAAACAATTGATTTTGCTCCAAATCATTTATTGTTAGTACATTATGGTTTTGACTACTCCTGAATTTATTTCTTAATTTATAATTTTTAGTATAACTATAAGTACCAGCATCTGTGAATATTTCTTCTCCATAAAGTGACAAAACAAAAGACAAACTATCATTATGTGAATGCCCACCTTTACCTAATTGTCCTAATTGAGAATATTTTAAGGTAAAATACAACTCTTTATTCTTATTAATTACGATACCAAAATCTTCATAATTTTGAATAATATCATCATTAACTAATTTGGTATTTTTGTTACTTAACTTGTGATCATAACCAATTTTTTGTTCAAAAACATTTAATGACTTTTCAAATATTCTAAGTCTATGTTTGATGTCCAATGAGTTATAATTTAATGAAGATTTATTAAAATTTAAGATATCAAAATTGATAAAAGTGCCAGAGTCGTTATCCCCTATTTGTGGTATCAATCCATTGTTATTTACAGATTTGGTAAACTCACAAATTGATTTAAGTCTTTTGTATAATAATTGCAAGACTACATTATTTAATTGGAAATCTTTGTTATCAATTTTATTAGAAATAATTTTTGAATTATTGATTAGGGAGATTTCGTCAGAATTTAATGAATTTAAAAATATTAGATTAAAAAGTAATAGTTCAAAACTTAAAGTATGATAAGGAATTGAATCTTCAAAATTAGAACCATCTTCATTGAATTGAAAATTTGTTTCATTAATAATTTGAGCAATCAAGAATTTTTTGAATGAAAATAATTCTTGACTTTTTAAATCATTTTTGGGAGTTAGATAATTAATTGCATAAAATAAGCCAGTAATATTTGAATAATAGTGATTAGCTCTCATACCATCTGACCATTCTAAATGTAGAAACACAAATTTTATATGCTCAAATATTGATTTTTTTACTTTGTCAATTTTTGTTGGTTCAATATTATAACCGGAATGAGATAAAGAATCAAGAATATAGATTATATTCGATAATCTAATAGAAACATCCATAGCTGATAGCCATTGGGTTGAGTTTGGAATTGGGTTTGGAATTGGGTTGTAATCTATAAAACCAACTATAAACTCAATAATTTTATCTGCGATTTTATTAAAATCATGATTTTTATCAGAATTATCATCAGAATTTTTATCAGAATTATCATCATCAACTTCCTTTAATACATTTGACTCTTTATCAATAGTAATAATTGTAACTATATAAGATAGGAATTGTAATCTACCAATTTCCCAAGGCACTTTTATATCATATCCTAAATCACCTTTGATTTTATGGTTTTCTGTGCTTTCCCATTTATGTTTATTAATAAAGTCAAAGTTATAAACTGAATAAAAGTTAAGATTTTTTGTGGTGGTATTTGTTAACTCATTCAAATCATAAATACTATTAAATATAGTAATTTTATTATCCATAAAATTATTAATAATATTTTGATTTTTTGATAAAATTTCTGGATTTTTTAATTCGGATAAATTTTCTAAATAATATTCTTTAAAGAAATTATATATTTTGGGATGTCTGTCCTTTAAGCCAAAATTGATGTCAAAATTTGATTCATTGAATTTATTAAAATCATAATTAATAAGTCCATTATTAATTTTAAATTTATTGCAAATTTTCCTTTTAAATTTTCTAAAAAGTATATTAAAAGGCAATATTTTGAACGAATATATTAGAAGTTGTTTATTCACAAATTATTTTTTACAATTAAATATTAAAATTACGTCAAAATTAACATAAAGATAACCATTTTGAAAAATATTTGTGTTTATTGTTTATAATATTTAATTTTTTACTCAAATTTTTACTTAAAATAAAGCTAGTATATGGAAAACTTAATCTCTAAAAGCACCAATATCGACGATTATGAAATATTAATTAGAAAAAGAGGTGACGGTCAATATGCTTCTTACTGCCCTCAACTAAATAAAATGCTAACAGGTGGAGAACACATGGAAGTGCAAAATAAAATGTTAGATGATATTGAAGAATATATCAAAACACTTAAAACACTTGCATAATTATAATTTATATAATCAAAGATATTAATTTATAATTTATTTATAAATTACATGTAATTGGAACATCTAAAAAGAGGTTAATATAACCTCTTTTTTTGTTTATACTTAATTATACATAATTGAACTAAATAAAATAATAATAGAAACATAAATTCGTAAATTATCAAAGAAAATCATTTGATAAAAATAATATTATATTCGTGATGAAAAAAAGTTTTTTGATAGCGTCTTTTTTATTCTTGTTGTTTACATATCAATCCAAATCTCAATGGGCAATAATGACCCACAAGACAGATAGTTTGGTACAAATTGGCTCAAAGCACATTTATAATATTAAATTTGACGAAGCAAGAGTTTGCTTCGAAAAAGTAATAAAATTAAATCCAAATCATCCCGCTGGTTATTTTTTAGATGCAATGGTAGAATATTGGAAAATAAGTATTTTTCGAAATACAAGAGCTTATGATCAGATATTTTTGAATAAAGTTGAAAAAGTGTTGACAATTTGCGATAAAATATTAGTAGAGAACAATACTGACATTACTGCATTGTTTTTCAAGGGTGGTATTCTAGGATATAGAGCAAGATTTTATTCAAACTCCGAACAATGGCTTAGTGCTACCTATGATGCTAAAACAGCATTTGATATTATGCAACAGTGTTTAATCAAAGCACCAAATAATAACGATATTATGCTTGGAACAGGTATATATAATTATTTTGCTGCCGCCATACCTGAAAAATATCCAATTGCCAAACCATTTATGACCTTTTTGCCAAATGGAAATAAGAAGATCGGGATTTTACAATTGAGATCATCAGCATTATATGCAAAATATACTCCAATTGAAGCCAAAGTAACTCTAATGCAAGTATTTTATAGTTTCGAAAATGATATGAACGAAGCATTATTTTATTCAAAGGGACTTTTGGATTCTTTTCCAAATAATCCGTACTTTCACCGGTACGTAGGAAGAGTTTATGTTAGAATGAGTAATTGGGATAGTTTGGAAAATGTTTGGAGAAATATAGTAAATAGGTCTTTGGATAAGTGGACTGGTTATGATAATCACGCTGCAAAAGAAGGGTGTTATTATGTTGGATTAGCGCTTCAAAGAAAAAATGAAATAGAAAAGTCTCAAAAATATCTCTTCAAATGTGTTGAAATTGCTGATGCTACAGAAACCGAGCCGAGTGGATTCAAAAGTTCGGCACTTTTGAAAATAGGGATGAATTTTGATAAACTAAAAAATAGAAAAAAAGCAGTTGAATATTATAATAAGGTTTTATCTATTAAAGATTATGATGGTTCTCACGAAAAAGCCAGAAATTTTATCAAGAATTCATATAATTAACTTTATTTATTAATTAGATAAATTTGATTTGTTTAATTTGATTTTTGGTAAGAAATTTGATTTATGATATTAAAATAAACATAAAATATTAATTGCATTAACTAAATACTAATAAATTGAATTATAAAATCAAATTAAACATCTATATAAAAGTTGCTACTTTTTTACTTTTGTATTCCACTTCCTATTCAAATAATAATAATAATAATACTTCAAAAATCGAATTAGGAATTGATAATTTTCTAAAAGAAACACCGCCAGAATTAAAAAATAAGACTATTATTTTATTTGCAAATCAAGCAAGTAGGACTTCAGAAAATAAATCAACTGTCGAAGAAATTCTCAAAAAAAAGGATATCAAACTACAATATATATTAGTACCTGAACACGGTTATTATACTTCTGTTCCTGCAGGCGACCCAGTCGAAAATGATTCGATTTACAATATTCCACTTATTTCACTTTACGGCAAAACAAAAACTCCATCAAAAACACTAATTCTTCAAACTGACGCAATAGTAATTGATATTCAAGACATTGGAGTTCGCTCATATACTTATATTTCGACTGTATTTAATATAATATCTACCGCAATTGAGCTCAACAAACCAGTTTACATTTTGGACAGACCTAATCCACTTGGTGGACTAATCGTTGATGGTACGCTATTAGAAGATGAATTTGAATCATTTGTAGGGAAAATCAGAACAACATATTTGCACGGTTGTACAATTGGTGAATTGACTAAAATGATGGTTGAAGAAAAGTGGATTAAAAATACAAGTAAAAATATTCCGAAAATTCATATTATAAAAATGAAAAATTGGAATAGATGGCAAGTTTGGGAGGATTTGAATTTGAATTGGATACCTACTTCGCCACATATTCCAACAATCAATTCTATTAGGGGTGCTGCTGCCTTAGGCACATTAGGTGAATTAGGAATAATAAGTATTGGCATCGGCACTACTTCACCATTTCAGTATCTTGGTAGTCCTAATTTTGATAGTGATAAGTTAATTAATGAATTAGGTAATCATAATATTGTTAATGATTATAATATAAATTTAATAAAAGTGAAATATAGACCTTTTTATGGAATGTATAATAATAAAAATGTAGATGGCGTTTACTTGAGTTTCAAAAATAATAATGAAATTCTACCATACAGTTTAGGATTTGAAATATTGAATTATCTTAAAACATTCAATAATAATATATTTTCCAAAGAAGACAAAGTTTATAATATGTTCAATAAAGTAAATGGAAGTGATATCTATACTAAATTTATCAAGGGCAAGGTCAGTTATGATTTTATAAAACAAAAAATCAAAAAAGATAGAGTGAAGTTTAATGAAACAAGACAAAAGTATCTTTTATATTAACTGTAATTAATCTGTAATCATTATTTTTTTGGTCAAATTCATAGTTTCCGATTTAATATTAATAAAATATAAACCAGAACTAAATAAACTTCTACTTAATGTAATTTGTTTTTTGAAATTAAGTGATTTAATAATATTGTTAGGATTGTTAAAACTATAATTAGAATTAATATATGAATTTTCTTTTTCAATAATAAACTCATCAGAATAGATAATTCTACCCAAGTTATCACTCACCAAAATTGAGTGTATTCCAATTTCAATCAAATCCATATCAATTAAAATATTGTTTGGAGTAGTATTGATTCTTACAACTAAACTGTCATCTGAATCAATAAATAGTCTATTGCCTCCACTTTTGCAAATATCTATAAATTTTAGTTCTGCACTTTGTTCATTAAATAATATTGGATAAATGTTATCATCACTTGATTTAATTTCAATTAAATTTAGATTTGTAATTGTATCATTTCCCCATAAAGTGTAAAATTTAAGGGTTGGTAATTGCACCGGAAAAACAAATTTTGAAGTATCTGTAATACTATTCAAATACTCACCTAATTTAATTTTTTGGGTAATGAAGCCTTGATTTTTGTTAGAATAATAATTTGTTTGGTAATTATTTAGGTTTGTGTTATTACTAATAATATTATTAGGCATCAATAAAGTTTTATTGAAGCTATAAATTATTTCTATATTCTTGATATTACTATTTTGTAAATTTTCTAAGTTCTCTAAAATTATAGGTATTTCAATATTTTGGTTTGTAAATACATTTTTATTTTCAAATCCAATTTTAAATTTTAAAGCATTTGAAGGTGCGATATTGAGTTTTATAATTCTTTGATTGCCACATTCGTCAAGTAAAGTCAATTCTTTGGTGATAATTTGATTTGTAAGTCCACCGTCATAACTAACAGTAATATTAGAAATAGCATCACTTTCCAAATTTAAATTCCCAGAAATAGAAAATGGAATTATATCTTTGATTGAATTTAGGTCTAATTTAACTTTTGATAAATTATTTATAACAAATTGTTGTGGAATAGGTAAGTTTGTACCTTCAATTTGAAAGTTTAATACAGTTTCAGAAATTAAATAGTTTAGTTTGTCTTTTGAAATGTTAATGAAATAATCTTTATTTCCGTTTGGATCAGAATCCGAACTATTTGATTTGAATGTTACTCTAAGGGTACTATTTCCTTCAAATGTTTCAGATATTACAATCAAAATACTTTTTGTAGAGTCTGCTTCAATAGTTAAATTAGAAACTAATGTAGTAAATAAAACATTATTTAATTTGATATTTTCTATGTTGAGAGTAGTTTTTCCGTTATTATAAATTTTCAACAAAAGAGTATCTTTTTTGTTGCAAGGCGAAAGAATAATATCTTTTTTGAAATCAAGAATAGTTAAGTTTGCTTTATCAGAGCGAACAGATGCAAATAAATCAATTGAATATTCTTTGTTACACAAATCATTCAAAATTAGTTTTGAATTGTAAATTTGCCCTTTTTCTCCACCCAAAAAAGTTAAATTTATGATAGCAGTATCTTGACTTTTTAAAATCTTAGGTAAGATATTATCTATTTTGAAATAACTATTGATAACTTTTCCAACAAAAAATGACAAATCAATTTCAAAATCACTATCATTAACAATTTTGAAATTTTGAGTTGAACTTTGATTTTCATCTAAATTTAAAAATTCTAGTTTTGTTAGATTTTCAAATGATATTCCATTTTTTGATTTCACTCCTTCTAATTTCAAACTATCAATTTTAGTTACACCTAAAGATTGTGAGTAAATTAGAAGATTAGCTTCATTATAACCTTCAACTTTGGGAGTAAAATCCAAATCAATTTTAATAGAATCATTTTGTTTCAAATTAATTGGAAATGAATTAAATGCAAAATTAAAACTATTAGTATTATTACCAGCAAGTTTGAGACTATCTATAATTATAGTTCCCCTACCATTATTTTTGAAGAATACACTTTTGGTATCAGTCTCATCACAATTAATATTTAAAAAAGCATCTTCTAATAAATAAGATAAATTTGGATTAATTACTTCGGCACTAATTCGGGCAAAAATTATATCTTCGCCGTAGAATACTCTCATCAATGATTGATAAATTCCAACACTTTTGGGGTCAAATTCAATATTAACCAAAATAGAATCTGTTGAATTAATGAGTAAATTATCTATATTACTAAGTATTTTATAATAATCAGTATTGCCATATATTCTTATACTATCTATATTAATATTTCTAATTGAATTGTTTTTCAAAGATATTATTTGTGATATTTTGGGAGAATTTAGCAAAAACACACCAAGATTAATATTCTTGATTTCTAAATCTGGTAAATACCCAATACCAGTTATTTCGGTAGTTTTGACACCTACAGAAGTATAAAAAACTGCATTGGCTTTGAAAGTTGCTATTTTATTTGGTCTAAATTGAAAAGTAAATTCTTCTAGATTATCTTTATTGATTAAAATTGGAAAATTAGTATTAATAACTTTGAACACATCTTCTGCATCATTTTGTATTTTGATTGAGTCAATTCTTATTATTATATTACCACTATAATCAATAACATTATCAAAATTTCTGTCATTAATGTCAAATAATTTAGTATCATCAAAAACAATGTTATTTAATTTAAAATCAGGTTTATTTATGCTAAAAAGATTATTTGAGACACCTTGGAGTAATGGGAATTTAGCAATTGAATAAATATTAACTTTATCTTTTACATTAATTCCAAGAAAGCCAGTTGCAACTCTTGAACCATCTCCAGACCATTTTACTACATTATGTGCCCAAGAAATATTTCTAAAATTGTAAATTGTTTTTCCATCTTTTGGGTCCCAAATGTGAACAGAAGCATCAACTCCAGTACTTACTATATAATTGTTTTTTGCACTCCAATCAATAGATGTTATTGTAACCTGATGTCTGTCATCATAACTTACTTTTTCGATTTTATTTTTTACATCCCAAATTTTGACAATAAACTCGGGACCTTCCGATGAGGATGCAATTTCACTATCATCAGACTTCCAAGAAATAGATGTTATTGGGCTTACATGTCCCATTAAAGTAGTGATTTTATTCTGTAATACATTTGCACTAAAAATATTTATTTCTTTATCAACCCCTGCAAAAGCAAGATATTGTGAATTATTAGAGAATTTAACTGTATTCTGAATTGCTTTTTGTTTATATGAATGAACTTGATTATAATTGATAGTATTATAAACTCTGACAGTTGAATCGCCAAGAGCTGCAGCAATTAATTTCCCATCGGGACTCCAATCAATGGCTTTTACCAAATCTATGTCTAATTTGATACTATTCAATACTTTACGAGTAATAAAATTCCATACCTTGATAGTTGAATCAGAGCCGCCAGTAATAAATCTTACAGCATCGGGACTCCACTTGATACAATTAACAGTAGAATTATGAGCTTTTGTTTCTAATATATTCATACCTGCGATAGTAGAATATATTCTAATTAAAGAATCTTGATTGGCAACCATCAAAAGATTACCATCGGGACTCCAATCCAAATCATTTACAGTGCTTCCAGAAGTATTTAAAGATAATATTTTTCTGCCAAATTCAGAGGAGAATTGAGTAACTTTGACCAAACATTGATCACTGTTTATATCTGGAATTTGCCAATTTTCATATAATCTTTTGCTTAAATTATCTGCTATTAATTTCCAGCTAAGACCTGCATTAGTTGATAACTCTAAGTTAATATTATTATTATTGCCAAAAGTTCCTTCCCAAGCAATATATGATTTGGAGTTGGCTAAAAACTCTTCACCACCATTTGGGTGAATAACTCGAATTGAAGAGTTTAGAGGAGGTACGCCAGAATTACCACCAACACAATAAAATTCATTATTTAAGCAAGAACTACCGTAAATAGTAAAAGTAGCAAAATTATATGTTGAGTCAATTGGGGCAAATTCAACATTAAATTTCAACAATTGATTTAGCCCTAATAATAATGGTAATTTTTTATTATTCTGAAAGGAAATAATTCTGAAAAATCTATTATTAGATACAATCGAATCTATTCTTATATTATCATTAATTGCCTTAATTTCAAGTACTTTTGTGCCAGTTTGCAATGGAGCAACATTATCAAAAACATAAAATTCATTAGGGATGATTTCAAATTTTGGTAGTATCTCTTCAGAGTTATTAAAACTAAAATTGGTTGTCAGACTATATTTAGGAATATTTAATTGAACATCTTTACCAGTTAAACATCCCCCACTTTGCCAATATATTTGGCATTCGTCTTGGTTTTGGAATACTTGTCTGATAATTCTATATATATCTTTTATATTTTGTTCGGTTTTTATATTACTAAAATATTTTCCACCAGTTTTTTCAGAGATTAATTTTAGTGCCTCTGGAATAAAAACATTAACTGAAACGCAATAAATTGTAATATTTTGTTCATTTGCTTTTTTTATGATTTCATCAGGATTGATTTCACCGTTTCCATCAGTAAGAAAAATAATTGCTCTTTTTATAAATTGTGCATTTTTGAAAAGCGACAAACTGCCAGCGGTTTCATCTAAAAAAGCATTATTGAAATTTGTACCGCCGCCGAGTTGGAGTGAATCTATTTTATTATTGAGAGTAATACCATTGTTTGTGAAGTCAGTTTCTATTTTACTTTGATTAGCAAAACTAGTGATGGCAATTTCTTCACCCAAAGGTCTCGGATCTTTATTTAAAATCCACTCTTTGGCTGCAGTTCTTGCAATAACTAATCCTTGATTAATTGCCATAGATTCTGACACATCAATAGTCAAAACAACTGAAATAGCTAACTTTTCATTCGTAGGAGGAGGGCATATTATAGAATCGACTACTCTTGGAATTCCATTTTCTAAAATCAAAATATCATCTTTTGTTATATCTTGATAAGCTTTTGCTTTTTCGTCAAGAGCATAAAGTTTTCCGTTGATTTGTGGGTATTTTGAAGTATTAAGGTCTAATAATCTTAATGTTTGGGAATTAAGACTTAAGTTAAATATATTTATCAAAATAAGAGGCAAATAAATATAAAAATAAACTTTATTATTTTTACATTTAATTTGATTTTTACTCTGTATTTTTGATGAAAAAATATTAAAATATATATTTGTAAAAAGTTTTATGATGAACCTTTAGTTTTTTTATTAATTGTAATATTACTATAATATATTATTACTTTAAATTAATATTTAAAAGTAACAACTTACTTATCTAAAAGACAAATATATAGAATAAAAGTTACACTTTGGATAAAATTAATTGATATTTTTTACAAATATAATTACAAATATTATTTTGAAAATTTATTTAGGAAGAAATCAAAATCTTCAGACTTTGTTTCATCATTAATTCTTTTGTTATTATTTTCAACTTTTATACTTTGATGTTCATATTTTTTTTGTTCTTTTTGCTTTTGCTTTTCTTTTATCTGTAATTCTTTTTTTTCAGAATCAGTTAGCAAATTAGATAAATCACTCAAATCATTAAATTGCTTTTTATTATTATCATCATTCATAATATTTCCATTAATTAATCTATTATCAATGTCTTTTCTAATATCAATAACTTTTCTAATATCAATTTTAGAAATGTCATCTTTTGAGTTTATCCTATTTAATCTATCCAAATTATCTTTATTTGTACTTTTGCTTTCTATATTTTTACTTTCTATACTTTTTGTATTTTCTTTTAGTTTTTGAGAATTATCGTAGTTTGGATTTTGAAAATTTTCATTTCTATTTTTTATTAAGTCTTTGTGATTTGGGATTTTTTTGAGATTGCTATCCTTTATAATTTCTTCAATTTCTAAATTCAGACTATTATTTTCGAAGTAATTGAGCAAATTAAATGTTTCACTTTCAACATTCTTTTGAACATTTTTCAAATTTTGTTTTACATCTTTTAAGTTATTTTCTTCAAAATTATTTAATAAACTATTTTTATTATTTTTATCTTCACTAAAATCAAAGAATTCAAGTTTCAAAATAAATTCATCAACTTTAATAAAAGTAATTTTGTTTTCAATAGCTAAATTACATAATTCAAAATCATTAGAAATTAGAATTGTTTTTACATTTTCCTCAGATTTCCTCAAATATCTTTTTAGATGGTCTTTTGCTTTAAATATCGTACCTGAAAATTCTGTGATTATGTATTCATTGGCTAATTCAGATATTTTTTGCTCGTTTATTCCATCAATAAATAAAATGTAAGTCTCATCAGCTATTTCTGAATTTCGGAAATTAAATTCAGCAACTGATTTTAACTTATCAATAAAATTTATTTTATTTGGTTGAATCTCAAATTTTTTCTTTTTATTTATAGACTTTTGAAACTCCAAAACGGAATTAATATCAATTAAATAATTTTTCTGCATTAATATTTTTTTTAAATTTCTGTTGAAATTATATCAGTAAGCCATTTTGCATTATGATATCATCGTAAATTGAATTTTTATAATATTTTAAAAATCCAACTTTATAAGGTATAAATTTTTCATTTATGTTTAACATTTGAGTATCTTGAGCACTAAATCCAATATTTTTTACACTAAAAATAGCATTTCCTTCTTGGTCAAGAAACAAACAATTTTCCATTTTTATATTTTGAAGGAAAAGTTTTTCCACCCAAAACCAGGTATAAAAAGAGAAATTGTAAATTAAAGGGTGAGATTGGATAAAATTACCATAAATATTTAAATTTAAAATTTGATTGTAATCTGTATATATTTTATCTGGTCTAATGTAAGTTTGTATTATATTTTTTTTGATTCCATCAACTTTAATCACATCTCCTAATTTAAAATTGATGCTATTAACGAAATTTGAAAAAGTCATCTCTTTATAATTTATAAAACCTGTGTAATATTTTTGACTTTGGAAAAGTAATTCAATTTTTTTAATAACGTTATCTTCGCGGTTATCTTTACTTATTTGGAATTCTTTAAAAAATCCAATTACTCTAATGTTAATCGGATATTCATTAACAATATGTTGGCGGTTAATAGTAATATCAATATAATATTTGAAGTCTATATCGTGATGTTCAAGCACTATCTCTATATTTTCAAATAATTTAGAACTTAATGGATCGATTTTAAATTTTAATTGAGCAAAAGCTAATTCCAAGTCTTCATCTTTTGAGCGAATATCGTGATAATAATCATAATTATCAACTGATAACTTTATAATGTTCTTTATACCAAGATCCAATAATGCAGTATTAATTTTTTGAATTATAGATATTGCAGTAAATGTTTCCTGTTCGATTTTTTTATCATAATTATTACGTAAAAATATACTCTTCAAATTATTAAAAAATGACTCATTCCCATTTGATTTAATTACAGTAGATTCTCTGGGGTCTAATTGTATATATGATAAGAAAAACATAAAACACCTGCCTTAATTACAACATAAATTTTATAAAACATAGATTTTATTAAAACATAAATTTTAATATTAAACTTAATTCCACTCTATAATAAAACGTATAATATTTTCATCTAATATTTAGTAATTATAAAAATACTATACAGTTAAATTTACAATACTTCAAAATTTCAATACTTCAAAATTACAAAATAAATGCAAAAAAAAATTATTTTATAATATTTCGTTAATAAAAAAGTTGTTTTTATTATTTTAATTTTTAATTTACTGTAAAGAATGAAAGCATTAATCCAAAGAGTTTCTAAAGCAAACTTGTTTATAAACGACGAATTGATTAACAATATTGATAAAGGTTTATTAGTATTATTGGGAATTACAAAAGACGATAATCAAAATAATATTGATTGGTTGGTAAATAAAATAATAAATTTGAGGATATTTAATGATGAAAATAACAAATTAAATTTATCTATAATTGACTTAAATTTTGAAATCATGGTTGTACCTAATTTTACACTTTATGCAGATATCCAGAAAGGATTTAGACCGAGTTTTGTGAATGCTGCAAAAAGTGAAATATCTAAAGAAATATTTGATAATTTCTGTGATACATTAGATAAAGAACTTATAAACAATAAAAGTTTAAAGTCTAAAAGAGGTAAATTCGGTGCAGATATGCAGATTAGTCTCATTAATGATGGACCAGTTACTATAATAATCGAAAAATGATATACTCAAAAAATAATATAAAAACATTTAAAATAAAAAATCATAAGTGAGAAAATTGTAAGCCGAATTCTGTCTTTTAGGAATTTTTCATAACCTAAGAGGTAATAATTTATCTAGATATAATATTGCTATTATACTCAAGCACCCTACCCAAACAAACTGAATTTCAACAGAGCGAACAACTCTGCAAATTTTAATATAAATAAATAAATTTATTTGATTAAAATTAATTTGTTTATACTTGGGCTTGCTCCTTGTGGGGTTTGCCAATCATACTTGTCGCCAAATAGATAGTGAGCTCTTACCTCACTTTTTCACCCTTACTGTATAAAAATATTTGAATATATTTATAGAGCGGTTTGTTTTCTGTTGCACTTTCCATCAATTCGTAATAATTTCAAATTAACTATAAAAATTATAATTTAAATAGTTAAATTGATTTATTATTTATTGTCTTTGAGTTACAAAGCACAATGTTCTTCGGAGTTCGGACTTTCCTCAAAATTTCATTTAAATTAATAGAATTAAATTAAATAATTTCGCTATTACCCATTCTCCCACCTTGAAATTTTTAATTTAAAGTTGTGTTAGTATTTTTTGATATTCATTTTTCAAAGAACAAAAAACACTCCTAAAGGAGTGTTTTTGCATTAATCCAAAATATATTGTAATTAGATTCTTGGTAAATTTATTCTAATTTTTCTAATTTATTTAGTACTTTTAATTAGTTTGATATTTTCATCAAAATTGCTTTCATCAACAAAACTTTCTTCACCTATTAACATTCTACCGCAATTTTCACAATAGAATAACACTTCTTCAAAATTATTTCTAATTTCTACTATTTGTTGTTTGGGTAAAGAACTGTAGCATCCAGAACAACTATCTCTTTTGATTTTTGCGACAACATCATTGTGAAAAACTCTAATTCTGTTATAGTGTGTTCTTGGATTAGAATTTAGAGAAGATAAAATCATATCTCTTTTTTTGAATAAATCTTTTAAAGTTTTATCTTGTTCAGAAGATAGTTGTTTGATTTGTTGCTCCAAATAATCTAATTCGATTTTTGCAGTTTCAAATTGTGACACTTGTTCAGCAAGAATTTTTGTTAAATTTTCTTCTTTCAAACCTTCTGTTCTCAATCTATCTGATAATCTTTCATGCTCTTCTCTGGCAAACTTAATTTCATTTGTAACAGCGTCAAACTCTTTGTTATTTCTAACTAAGAATTGCTTTTTGGCTAACATTTCTTCTCTTTCTTTTAGTTCCATCAAAGTTACTTTTGCTGTTGAGCAAAAAGCTTTGATATCTACCAATAAACGAGAAGTTTCTTCTATCATAAACTTTAATTTTACTACTTTTGCTTCTTGCGAACGTACCTTATCAGGTAATTCACCATATTCATCTTTTAGTTCGTCTAATTGTTCATCAATATAAGCAAGTGTTGCCAAGCTTTTGATTTGAGAAGCCATTTATATATACCTAATGATTTAATAAATAATTTAGTTGATTTTCTTTATAATTTTTTAAGTTTTTTTGTTGATAATATTCAACTGGATTGGTCAATACTTTACTTTCATAAAATATTATATTATCAATAGTATTGTTTTCTGTATTATTAATATTTGAATTTGAATTTGAATTTAATTTTTGGTCTTTTTTGAAGAATTTTGAAATATTCTCATATAAACCTCCAACAACAAATTGCTCCATTTCAAAATGTCCAATATCAATAAGATTTAATTTACCTTTACATTTATGAAAAGTATGATACGTTATATCTGCTGTTATAAATGTATCTATCTGATTATTCATAGAATTATAATTTTGCTTAGAATTAAGATTTTTATTATAATCAAATATATTATCAATAAAACTACTGCCACTTCCACATACAATAGCTATTTTGCTCACGTTCAAACTCTCACCAACACAGTATTTTATAGGGCTATTTGTAACTTCATCTAATTTTTCGAGTAAATTCTTAAGATTAAATTTATTTTCTTTATCATCTTTATTTTCTAATCTAAAACTCTCACAGATTAAACCCATACCCAATTCGGTATCACCTAATTTATTTTGTCTTAAAGGAACTAAATAGTCAACTACATTCAAATTTAATTTTTTGGCTAATATATAATTACTACCATATTCAAAAGTATCAAAATTTGTATGAATCACAAATACATTTAAATTTAATTTAATTATCTCTTTGATTAATTTGCCAACTCTTTCATTATTATCAACCAGACTAAAATCTTTGTAAATCAAAGGATGAAAACTAATTATCGTATCAACTTCTAAAAAACTACTTTCCAAAATAACATCTTCTGTTATCTCAAGAGTAATCAAAACTTTTGTAACTTCACTTTTATTATTTTTTATTTGTAACCCTACTTTATCACCATCTAAACTATTATTTTGAGGGAAAAGTATGTTTAATTTATTTTCAAAATCAAAATATTCCATTAATAACAGTCCATTTGATATTTACACTTGTGATACACTTAAGAATTACAGCTAAGTTTTAATAAATAATTAGCTCAAAGAAGTTATAAAATAATGAACTATAAATATTAATTTCAATTATTTTTTACGATTATACGTTTTGTAAGTACAAAATTAACTAAAAAACTTTAATTCATAAGTATTCACATAATAAAATGATAGATATTTTGATAAAAAAAACAAATATTAGTAATATTATATATAAATTCAAATTTGACTTTAATAGATTATTTAAGAGATTTATAGGTATTGAGATGGAAATATTGACTAATTCTGTCAATAACAAATCATTATTTTTGTTTGTGATAATTTTAACTTTATTAATCAATTCTGAATTATTAATTTCCCAAAATATTAATTTTGATAAATCTAAAAAATTATCAAATAATATCATTGGTGATTTTGTTCAAGACAAATATATTAATCAAAATAGTGATAATTTAATTATACAGGAAGAAGAAGAGGAAACAGGGACCGGTAAAGAAGATATTTTTGGAATAGATAGCGTAATTACATTTGAGCCATCGAGGTCATTAATTGACACAATAAATATTAAAGGTAAGTATAATAATGGTGCTGGTGTGAATTTATCTTTTTCGACCAGTGGCTTCGGATTGGGTGGGTTTTATGAATATAAAATAAGTGAAGATGTATCATTGGTTATGGATTTTTTGATGGCTGGCGCAAGGAATACAGACGAATTTGAGCGATTTGATAATACAACGGGATTATTAATAGTTGATAATAAATTAAATAGAATTTACAATTTCCCTTTATCTGTTGGTCCGAGTTATTATGTATTTCAAAATGTTTTGTTTGATAATTTTAAACCATTTGTTTCTGGTGGCGTTGGGTTTTCGACAATACTTGTTGCTCCGTATTCAAAATATTATGTAGAAAATAATCGGCTTTTTCAACAATATATACAGTTTTTTGACGCATTTTCTGAACAGATTTCTTATCTCAGACCTTTGTTTTATTTAGCTATTGGCGCTGACTTTGGATTTAGCAAAAAAAATATTTCCAGAATCCAGATTAAATATTATAATATCCCTTTTGGTGATGATGGGATTTATAGTATGGTACCTCCCTCAATTAATCCATTTTTAAATTCTAAACCAATTACAAATTTTGGTGGGATTTTTATTACACTAAGTATCGGTTCTAAATTTTAATATAATTATTATTTATAAATGATTTTGAATAATATATAATTTATTATTTTTGTAAATTAATTATTTTTATTTTTATTTTTTGATATTTCAAATTAATAATTCTATTTAAATTATTCTAAATTAAATATTAAACAAAAAATAATCAAAAGAACTTAACAGAAAATTTTAATGTTATTTAATTCAATAGATTTTGCAATATTCCTACCATTAGTATTTTTACTTTATTGGTTTGTTTTTAATAAAAGTCTCAAATTACAGAACATATTAATATTAGTTTCAAGTTATATTTTTTATGGCTGGTGGGATTGGAGATTTTTGATTTTAATTTTTACTAGTTCTTTGATTGATTTTGTTATTGGTCTTAAATTAAAAAAAGAAGAGAATATTAATAGAAGAAAATTGTATTTATTAATTAGTATCTTTGCAAACTTAGGGCTATTGGGCTTTTTTAAGTATTATAATTTTTTTGTAGATAGTTTTACAATGGCTTTTAGTTTTTTTGGATATCAAATAAATGATTATAATTTAAATATCATCTTACCAGTAGGAATAAGCTTTTATACTTTTCAAACAATGAGTTATATCTTTGATATTTATAAAAGAAAGTTAGAGCCTACTAATAACATAATAAATTTCTTAGCATTTGTAAGTTTTTTCCCGCAATTAGTAGCAGGACCAATTGAAAGAGCGATAAATTTATTACCTCAATTTAACAAGAAACGAGAGTTTGATTTTATTTATGCATCTGATGGATTACGTCAAATTTTATGGGGATTTGTAAAAAAGATATTAATTGCAGAAAATTGTGGTACCTATATTAATCCAATTTTTGCAGATTATCAAGACCATACAGGAAGTACCATTTTATTTGCTTCGATTATATTTGGGTTTCAGATTTATTGTGATTTTTCTGGCTATTCAGATATAGCAATAGGAACAGCTAAGTTATTTGGATTTGATTTAATGCAAAATTTTGCTTACCCTTTTTTCTCAAGAAATATCTCGGAATTTTGGAGGAGATGGCATATTTCTTTGACCACTTGGTTTAGAGACTATATTTATTTCCCATTGGGTGGAAGTAGAGGTAATAAGCTAAGTATAATAAGAAATACATTTATAGTTTTTTTGGTAAGTGGGTTTTGGCATGGTCCTGCTTGGACATATGTTATTTATGGTGCATTAAATGGTGCTTATTTTCTGCCAATAATTTTAAAAAAGACAAAAACAGATTATATAGGAATAATAGCTCAAGATACTTTTTTCCCTAATCTGAAAGAATTTTCATTGATGTTGTTTAATATTTATGCTATAGGTTATTTGTGGATGATGTTTAGAGCGGAAAACTTAAATCATGCATTATCAATGTATAAAACAGTTTTTTCTTTATCCTTATTTTATAAAATAGATACTTTCAACCCTAAGGTATTAATTATTTTATCCTTTTTTTTGGGATTAGAATGGATTGGGAGAAAATATGATTGTCCATTACACATTTTAAATAATGTGAACATATTTTATAGATGGATAATATATGTATTGTTAATTTTATCTGTATTTTATTTTGGCAATTTTAACGAAAATGAATTTATTTATTTCCAATTTTAAACAAACATAATTACTATAATTTAATAATTAATTTAAGAATTTCTACAATTATATTAAATGAATCAATTTATAAAAAAAAGTTTGATATTTTTATTTTTAATCATATTAACTACATTTCTATTAAATAAATTTCAAAGTATTTATAACAATGAACAAATTCATTTTAGGTATAAATATCAAGAAATTTTCAATAATAAAGTTAATTCAAAATATTTGTTTTTGGGTAGTTCTCAAGTAGTTCATTCTATAAACCCACAAATAATTAATTTAGATAACCAAAGAAATAGTTATAACTTTGCATTTAATGGTGCAAATCCAAAGTATTTTGATGATTTTTATAATATTTTTATCAAACAATTTTATAAAGAACCTGATGTAATAATTTTGGGAGTTGAATCTTTTTTGTTTGATACCACTATTTTACAAAATAAAATTGAATTTGATTCTGAATATTTTGATAAGAATTTAATGTATGAATTTGTAACTTCAAATAAATATGAAGAATATAATTTATATACAACAGATTTGATAATCAATTATTTTCCAATATTAAAATATAGAAAAGATTTTAAATATTCTTTACGATTAAATAGAGGTAATCCAGATTATAAAAAAGAAAAATATCAATTGGGATTTATGCCTTATAATCGAATACTTAATGAATATTCTAAAAAACGATTTTTCAGTAATGTCAATATTAATAAAGAACAAGTAAAATATTTTAAAAGGTTTTTGAATCAATTAAAACAAGAAAATAAAAAAGTTGTGATTTTATATTGCCCAGAACTAAATCCAGACGAAAATCATTTTAGAAATGAAAAAACTGTAAAAATAATAAATGATTTAGCTAATAATTATAATTTCCCTGTGCTAAATTATAATTTAGAATTCATCTCAGAAATAAACTCTGATGAAACTTTATTTAGTGATTGGGGACACATGAATGAAAAAGGAAGTCAGATTTTTAGCAAAAAATTAAGTAGCGATTTAAAAAAATTGGGTTTATAACTTTTATTACAAAACTATTAAATTTTCAATGAAACATTCTTTTGAAACTATATTCTAACACTATATTCTAAAACAATGAACATAAAAAATGATAATTATATAAATCTACCAAATTTTGTGAGTTTGTTTAGAATTATTATGATTTTGCCAATGATCTATTTTATAATTAATGAAAATCAGCTTGGGATTATCATAGTTGTCTTTTTTTCATTTTTATCAGATTATTTAGATGGTTATTTTGCTCGAAGATTAAATATAATTACAGAATTTGGTAAAATAATTGACCCCTTGGCAGATAAATTATTTATAATTGCTGTAGTTGTTACTCTGTTTTTGATTAATAAAATAGATTTAATATTCTTTTTGATGATTATTTTAAGAGATTTATTAATTTTTTTAGGTGGATTATACATTACTTCCAAAATTGGATACGTCTTACCATCTAATAAACTAGGCAAATTAACGGTTAATATTTTAGCATTAAATTTATTTTTTATTTTACTTAATTTTCAATTTTATTTAAACTATTTTCGTTTAATTTCAATATTTTTTATTGTGATTTCTTTCTTTAGTTATTTATATAGAGCTTATGTAATACTAAACGAAGAAACTAAAATATTGAAATTATAATTTTATTATTACACTATATTATTACATTATAAAGTGTTAATTATTGGTATAAATTAAATTTAAAAATATAATTAATATATTACTTAATATATTTTTACAATTTTCAATTTTATTGTTTGAAGAAATTATTTGTATTTCACATTATTAAAATTTTCATAAAATGTTATTTATGAATTTAAAGTTAATTTAAAGGCAGTTATGGGTTTTTTCGATAAATTTAAACAGAAAATAACAGAGAAAGTAGAACAATTTACTGAAAAAGTAAATAAAGTCGGTGATAATATTAGCACCCAAGTTTCTAACGTTGTCGAAAAAACTACGAGTGTAGTCGAAAAGGCAACCGAAAGTATTGCTGAGGTAGTTAAAATTGCTCCTATTCTTCAGTTTAACAAACTTAAAGAAGGTTTGAGTAAAACCCGTTCAAATTTATCCAAAAATATATTAGGTTTACTTTCTGGTGGAAGGAAAATTGATGATAAATTATTAGAAGAAATTGAAGAAATATTGATTTTGGCTGATATTGGTGTAAAAACTACTCAAAAAATTATAGGAAGATTAAAACAAAGAGTTAAAGATGATAAATTAGAATTATCAGAGCAAATCTATGCAACTTTAAAAGAAGAAATTTATAATTTATTAATTAAATCCCCTTCTGCTGATAATGATAAAATTTATGCAATTGACTCAACCAAAACGCCACACACAATTTTAGTGATTGGAGTGAATGGAGTGGGTAAAACTACTACAATTGGTAAATTAGCATATAACTACAAAAATTCTGGTAAAGAAGTTGTAATCGGTGCCGCTGATACATTTAGAGCAGCAGCAAACGAACAATTAGAAATTTGGTCTCAAAGAGCTGGAGTGGACATAATCCAAAGAGAACACGGAGCCGACCCAGCATCAGTGGCTTATGATACTATTCACTCTGCTGTGAGCAAAAACAAAGATGTAGTTATTATTGATACCGCTGGGCGTTTACACAATAAAGCTAATCTTATGCAAGAATTAGAAAAAATGAGCAGAGTTATGAAGAAAGTCAAAGAATCTGCTCCTGATGATGTGTATTTAGTTTTGGACGCTACAACTGGACAAAATGCTATCCAACAAGCCAAAGAATTTATGAAAGTAGCTAAAATTACAGGAATAATTCTTACTAAATTAGACGGTACCGCAAAAGGTGGAGTTGTTATTCCAATTGCTGACGAATTACAAATTCCTGTGAGATATATAGGAGTTGGTGAGCAAATTGGCGACTTACAAGTTTTTGACCCAACATTCTTTGTGGAAGCACTTTTTGGTAATGACATCGACGGCAGCGAAACAAATATTGATAATTTGGGGTAGGTGATAACTAAAGGATATTAAACATTTTAAATTCCGAATATAAAAATATATAAACCTAAAAAATAAAAAAAAAGAATATGTTTCCTACTATAAATGAACAAATGGATATAATTCGCAGTTATGCTGTGGATTTATTGCCAGAAGAAGAATTAATAAAAAAATTAGAAAATTCAATAAAGAAAAATAAACCTCTAAGAATTAAATTGGGGGCTGACCCATCTCGTCCAGACTTACATATCGGACACGCTGTGGTATTAAATAAATTGCGTCAATTTCAAGATTTGGGGCATACAGCAATATTAATTATCGGCGACTTTACCGCTATGATTGGCGACCCATCTGGTAAATCTAAGACACGACCTCAATTAACAATCGAAGATACAAAAATTAATGGACAGTCTTATCTTGAGCAAGCGGGCTTGGTATTACGTTCAGATAGATTAGAAGTGCTGTATAACAGCGACTGGTTGGGCAAAATGACATTCAACGATGTAATTGCACTAACTTCCAAATATACAGTTGCACAGTTGCTCGAAAGGGACGATTTTAGCAAAAGATTTAAGTCTTCCACACCAATAAGTGTTCACGAACTACTTTATCCATTAGCACAAGCTATGGATTCGGCAGTAATAGAATCTGACGTAGAATTGGGTGGCACAGACCAAAAATTTAATTTATTGGTTGGTAGAGAAATTCAAAGGGCATACGGAAAAGAGCCTCAATGTATTTTGACGATGCCTATACTCGAAGGAACCGATGGCGTTGAGAAAATGAGTAAGTCTTTGGATAATTATATTGCTTTAACAGACTCTCCAAAAGATATTTTTGGGAAAGTTATGTCAATTCCAGATAATTTGATTACAAAATACCTAAAATACGCAGCTTTTGAAAAATCAGAAATTGTGAATGAAATAGAGATTAAATACAATAACGGAGAGCTTCACCCAAGGGATTTGAAAGTAACTACGGCAATCAAAATCGTTGATAAATATCACGAAATAGGTTCTGGTCAAGCAGCTTTTGAGGAATTTGAACGTATTTTCAAAAATAAAGAATTGCCTGATATAATTGAAGAAATTGAGATTGAATCGCCAAGTTCTAATACAGTTACTGAAATTATGGTACTAAGCAATCTTGCACCATCTAAAAAAGAAGCAAAAAGACTAATTGAACAAGGTGGAGTACTGATTAATGGTGAGAAAGTAATTGAATTAGGAGCTACAATTGATATTACAGAATTTACTTTATTCAAAGTAGGTAAACGCAAGTTTTTGAGAGTAAAAGCGAAGTAAAAGAAAAATTTTAAAGTAAATGGCAATCTATAAAATGATTGCCTTTGTTTAAATTAATGTTTTTTTATTGAAAAATTATTCTTAATTTGATAAAAAACTTTGCGATTACAATATATAATTAATAAATTACAAGGTGAAGGTGCTTATGAATTTTCATATTAAGAATTATAATAAAAGTGTTATTGATGTTTACTTAAATTTTATATTATTAATCTTTATTTTTATTATTATCAGTAATGACTGTATTTTTGCAGATGAAACAGAAACTAATAAACTGAAAAAATTAATTTTTAAAGATTCAGAACAAAATGATTTTTCAGGAACTTCTGTTGCAATAAGTAATGATTATGCAGTCGTAAGTGTTTATGGTGATAATGCTAATGAAGATGATGATAATTATTTAAGAAAAAATGGTTCAGTTTATATTTACAAGTTGATTGGAAGTGATTGGGTACAAATAAAAAATCTATTCCCTAATACTCCAAGAACATCTGATTCATTTGGTGCCTCTGTTTCTATAGATGGAGAATATGTAGTAGTTGGAGCTCCGTCCGAAGATGTTATTCCAAAATTTTATAATAAAATAGATAGAGCAGGTGCTATTTATATTTACAAAAAAGATTATGGTGGTATAGATAATTGGGGTGAGGTAAAAAAAATTATAACTAATGATAGAATTAGTTATAAATATTTTGGCAATTCTGTTGCAATAAATGATGATAATATTATAGTTGGTGCATTTAAAGAGTCTTTTCGTGATGAAGAGAACTTCTTGAATGAATCTGGATCGGCTTATATTTACGAAAAAGATTTTGGTGGTTTAGATAATTGGGGCGAAATAAAAAAACTTATTGCTAGTGATAAAAACATAAGTGATTTTTTTGGTTATTCTGTTGCTATTAATAAAGATTACGCAATAGTAGGATCACCAACAAATGATATTGAAACTGATAATTCTTCTTACGACGCAGGAGCTGCATATATTTATCATAGAGATTTTGATGGAATAAATAATTGGGGCGAAGTAAAAAAAATAATACCATCAAACCCTGGTGGTGATAATTTTTTTGGTTATTCTGTTGCTATTAATAACAATTATGTAGTTATTGGTTCACCGTCCTATGAATCTATTTTTATAAACCAAATTGGTAAAAATACTTATAGTTCTGCCTATATTTTTGAAAAGAATATAGGTGGTGAAAATAATTGGGGGGAAATAAAACAACTAATTCCTCAATCATTTAATTTATTTAATGGTTTCGGCAGTTCTGTTTCCGTTAGTGATGATTGTATTGTTATTGGCTCACCAGAGGAGAAATATGATGATTTAGGGCATAATAAATATGAAGATGCAGGTGCAGTTTTCATATATTATAAAAATTATGGAGGTATTAATAATTGGGGTCAATTCAAAAAATATGTTCCGTACTTTAGGAATCTCGAAGATAAATTTGGATATTCTGTTGCTATAAGTGGTGATAATTTAATAATTGGTGCACCATATGTAGATGAATTATCAACTAAATATGATTTAATACAAAATACTGGTGCAGTTTATACTTTTAAACTAAATGCTTTTGATTCTATTTATAATATTAATAATAATCAAAATATTCATGTATATCCTAATCCTTCTACTAATTTATTAAATATTGAATTAAACGAAACAAAAGAATATAAAACATTTTCTGTTTATAACACTTTAGGAATTGAAATATTAACATTTCCAATTAGTAGTAAACATATAACTTTAAACACATTAGAATTAAGTAATGGGATTTATTATTTATATATATCAAACGATTTAAACGAATATATAATTCAAATTTTTATAGTAAATAAATAAATCAAAAGACATAACTATATTTTCTAATTTTTAAATCTCCTTCAAATGAAAATATTTACAATTTTCTATTTTATAATATTAGGTGCATGTTTGGGTGCAACTATTTATGCAGGTGCTGTAGTTGCTCCAGTAACTTTTAATACATCTGATATTTTTGGCAGTGATGTACTTAACCAATTCCAAGAAGGTAGGATTATGGCTCAAAATTTCTTTAGGTTATCCTATGCTATGATTTTTATGGCTTTTATTATTTTGATTTATGAATTAATTAAACTCAAAAATGGTGTAAAAGATATTTTTTCAATAGTTTCAGCTTCGATTGTTATTGTTACTTCCCTACTTTTTGCATTTTATTTTGTGCCTGAAATATTGCAAATGCAGAGTTTAGGCGAACAAATTACCCAAAGTAATACATTTCAGGACATCCACAAAGGTTCCGAAACGAATGTTAAAATATTAGTGTTTTCTTTAATGTTTTTATTAATCTGGAATTTGAAGAAATTTATTAATTAAAAATAATTACAGAATTTTAGCAAAATCAATTTGTTAAAAGAGCCATAAATTAAGTATTTATGGCTCTTTTTTTGTTTTATGTAATTGGTAATTTGTCAGTAAAATAATTGGGAACTCCAATAAACTGAATTTCACTATCTGTGATAAGTGCGTTCTCCAAATCTTTGATAATTTGTTCTTTATTTAATTCTTGACCAATAAAAACTAATTCTACTTTCCTATCTCCAAAATTATCATCCCATAATTCTTCAATGTTTTTTTTATTTTCTTGATAACTTTCATATTGCAATCTTTCATTTAAAGGCATCGAAGCCCACCAAAAGCCAACATTTTCAATTACCCTAGAACTTCCGACTTGATTATAAACAATTGCTTCATTTGGTCTTGATGCTAACCAAATAAATCCTTTTGCTCTTAATAACCCAATGGGATATTTTTTGTTTAAAAAATTAAAAAACTTTTCAGGATGAAATGGTTTTTTAGTTTTAAATAAAAAAGAAGTAATTCCATATTCTATTGTTTCTGGAATATGTTCTTTATTTAATTCTTCAATCCAAGCATCTGTATTAATCAATTCTTCAAAATTAAATAGTTTGGTATTTACTAATTTTTTAAGTTCAATTTGACTTTTTATTGTTTCTATAATTTGAGCTTTAGGATTAAATTTCTGTATCATTGCTTTAATTGTATTAATTCTTTTTTTTGTAACTAAATCGACTTTATTCAAAATAATTATATTAGCAAACTCTATTTGGTCAATAAGAAGATTAACTATATTTCTTTCGTCTCCTTCAATATTTGATAAATCTCTGTCCTTTACATTTTCATCACTTCGGAAATCTTGAAGAAAATTATTACAATCAACAACTGTAATTAAAGAATCTATATAAGAAAATTTACTTAAATCTATATTCTGGGTTTCATCTATAAAAGCAAAAGTTTGAGCAACTGGCAAAGGCTCACTAATTCCACTACTTTCAATAACTAATAAATCAAATTTATTCATTTTCGCTAATTTTTCTACTTCTATCATTAAATCTTCTCTAAGTGTGCAGCAAATACAACCATTGCTTAACTCAACCAATTTTTCATCAGTTCTTGATAATAAATTTTGGTTTTCAATTAATTGGCTATCAATATTGATTTCACTCATGTCATTTACAATAACAGCTACTTTTAAATCTTCTTTATTTTGTAAAATATTGTTTAATAAAGTAGTTTTTCCTGCTCCTAAAAAACCGCTAATTACTATAACTGGTAATTTTTTCATATTTTTGTATTTTATTCAGTTAATAAATATTATTTACAAATTTAACCAAAAATCAATTAATATGCAACAGTGTTGCAAATAAAAATGCCAAAAATATCAAAAATCAAATCAGTTATTCTAGAAACTATAAATTCTAATTTAAATTCAGTATCACATTTAGATGTTATGAAACTTACTGAATTTCAATATGATAGAGTTTCTATTTATAGAGTATTAGATAAGTTGTCAGATGAGAACTTAATACATAAATTTATTGATTTGGAGGGAGTTCAAAGATATGCTTCACAAAAAATATATAAAAATGATAATCAGAAATTAAATTTAACTGAAAATCAGTTGCACGCACATTTTAATTGCAAATTATGTAATAATATCACTTGTATAGATATTTCTATTGATAGTTTAATAATATCAAAAGGATATAATGTAGACAGATACAACTTAATGATAGAAGGAAGTTGTCAAAGTTGTTTAAATAAATTGTGATTTTTTAATAATTAGGGTTGATTTTTGACTAAAAAGAAAGTATCACGAATTGCTGCTGCCGAGCCAAAAACTCCGATTGCATTTCCTGAGACACTGCCTAGCAATGGAGTATATTCTCTACTTGCTTGTACTTGCAAAAACCAGCGAGTCATATTCCAGTCGGTCGAATATAGTGCCACCTCGTGATTACCATACCATTTGAATGCAGACCAAACAACTGGGGTATTGTCATTTGGAACAAAAGTAAAAAATGCTATTTCTTTAAAAAAAATTTCAGAACGGAAAGACCTTTCAATTCTTCTATTAAGCTCATTTGTAGGTGGAGTTTGATATTTGCCGTAATTTAGAGTATCCAAACAAATTACAGCTAACATATAAAAAGATTGTCCTAAAACTGGTTTCCAGGCAATAGTGTCAGTAGGAATTGCCCTTATTGAGTCCAAAGGGAATTGGATATTTTTATTTGCTTTTTTTATCCATTCACTCACTTTGGGTGTAAAAGTTTCTGCAATTACTTCTTTACCATCATTAAAATTTATTTTGATAAAATATTTTTTATCAGCTTCAACTAAATACTGAATATTATTATAATAATATCCGGAATTATTTTCAAAATCGAAGTCTAAATTTAACGTATCATTATCTACAATTATTTTGACTACTGCATTATTGATTACACTTTTCTGATATAGGATACTATCTGATAAAGCCAATGAATTTCTAATTAAAATATTACTTATTGGCTGACCTACATAAAGATATGCTTCTACTATTTTTTCTTGTTTGTAGTCAGTAGGTATAGGGTCTTCACAAGAATTAAAAGCAGAAATAACTAAAATAAACATTAGTTTGGTTATAAAATTTATTTTATTTTGAATTTTATTTTCTGAGCAGTAATAATTCATTAGAATGAAATTAATTGTTAAATTTATTTATTTATTATCAACAAACAATACTTTTAAACGAAATAATACAAATAAAAGTATTAAAAAGAGGTTGATTATATAAATAGTAATATTTTTCAACTTAGTAAAAACAATAAAACCCAATAAAAATTGGGTTTTATTAAGAATATGGATTAAAATATTTTGAATAAGTTACGGTTTTAATTTAATTCTAATTGATCTGTTCAAAAATCTACCTTGCGGAGTGGTTTCATCAAATTTATCATCTAAATTATTATCATTTTCAATATTGATATTTTTACCTTTTAGATTTTTGATAAAATTCATTGTATTAGTTGCTCTTTCTAATTCAAGTGTTTTATTTCTTTTTTCAGTACCAAGGGCATCAGAACTTCCTTTGACAATTAAAGTAGTGCCATTTGGAACCGTATTATATAATTGAGTCAATAATTCTTTGTTTTCATTTGATAAGAAACTACTATTATAATCAAATCTTAATACTGCTTCAAAATTATCTAAGTTAAGTGAAACAAAATTAGTTTTTGTATTTTCAAGCTTTACTAATTCACTATAATTTTTATATTTAGAATCTAAATTTGCATCAACTGTAATATTAAGTTCATTAGAGTTTACATCAACTCTTTGTTTATAAATGATTTCTAAATTTCCATCATTTTGAAGGGCATAAGTTTTTTTAGAAATATTAGTTTTGATATTGACTTTTTCATTACTATTATAAACTTTTGATTTTACTTTAAAACTACCAATAACTTCTTTATAATTTAGGATCAAAACATAATTTTGAAGTGGCGCATTTTCGACTATCAAATCAACTCTATTATTATCCGCATTAAGGTCAATACTTTCAATTGAAGATTTAATATCTGGTTGATAATTCGCTTCAACTTTAATTATATTTTTATCAACTCCCATAGAAATCAAAGTATTTTTAATATTGTCAATTCTTTCAGTAACAATTTGTTTTGTAGAATTTATGTCAATATTATTTGAGCTAAACCCTGTTATAATTAGTTTTGAACTTGGATTGCTATTTAATATTTTTACAATACGTGGTAATATGTAATAATGTTTCTCAATTGCATTACCTGTGAAATAGTCCACATTTACTAAGTTTTGATTATATGCTTTTGGAATAGTGCTACTTCCTTCTACAAAGAATACTGAATTAACGATTGGTATAGTTGCCATTACTTCCCTACCACTTGTAACTTCGTTAGATGTTACTTCATTACTAATAACTAACTCAAAATCTGGTGGTGCAGGTGGAGGCGGAGGTATTACCTCAACTACTTCCTCAATTACTGGCTCTGGAGTTGGTTCTGGAATAATTATAGGCTCTGGTTTTGATTCTCTAATAGAATATTTGTATCCAAAACTGATATTAAAAGTATTAATTTTCCAGTCTGCATCAGATAAAACGTTACTTAAACCTAAGTCATAACTTGCAGCAATTGAAATTGAATTAAATTCACTAACTCTAAATAATTTTTCCAATCCCAAAACTAATCCGAGATTTGGCATACTGAAAGTCTCAAAAGAATTATCAGCTACAACTCTTTTTGTTGTTTTCGAACCATCATTATTAGTAAATACAGCAGAAGAAGGATTATCAATTTTTTCATATTGACTAAAAGTACCATTAACAGGAATACTTAATCTCAATGATGGATTAAAATACAATGGTCCATTAAAAAAATCAAACAATTCTAAATTAACGCCAGGTGTTAAATCCAAAAATTGTAATTTAGTATCAATTTCGACAGAAGTATTAACTTCTTCATCTAATCCTGTGGTCAAGTTACGTGTAGCGAATTTATTTTGACGACTAAAGACACCACTTCTATCAGAATAATTTATTCCGAAATTAATTCCCCAAAAATCATTAATGTTTTTGTTAAATACTAAACCAAAAGCAAGACCATTTCCACTGCCATTTGTAAATTCATTACAATCAACTAAACCTTTGAATTGTTTGAACTGTGAACTATAATTATTAAAATTATATCCAACCATCGGCTTAATGCTAAATATTTCTTTTTGTACAAAGTCAGATTCAGTATTATTATTTTGAGTTGTTTCAGAATTTTGAGAATAAAGATTAATATTAAAAATTGCAATTAATATTAAAAAATTGAAGTAAATTTTTCCAAAAGAATTGTATTTCATATTTAATTTAAATTTGAATTTAAAAATTAATGAGATTGAAAGATTATTAAAACATTTCTATAATATTATTTTGAATTTTACTAAATAATAAACTTTTTTTAAAAATGTAAAATAGTTATCCTAAATTAGTGATATTTTAACTTAAATCAAATTAATTATTTTAAATATCATTTTATTTATTAATATTTATTAATATTTATTAATTTTCATAATTAAATAACAATTTATATTCAAAAATATTTAATAATTAATTTTAAACTTAAATAATATTAAAAAAATGATTAAATTGTATTATAGTGAAGTGTATAAAAAATAAATTTTATTCAATGAGTGTAATAACTTTTCAATAAAATTATTTTATAAATAAAAGCTTTAAATTTTGTTTGAATTTGTTTAAATTTGTTGTAAAATGGCAAAACTATTAATAATAGAAGATGACAAAATAATTAGAGAAAGTATAGTTGAGTTATTACAATTAGAAGATTTCTAAGTAGTGAGTGCTAATAATGGTTTGGAAGCATTAGAAGTACTCAAAAAAGAAAATCCTGATTTGATAATTAGCGATATAGCTATGCCTTTGATGAATGGTTATGAATTTTTGGAAAATTTGAGGAAATTGGAAAATTATTCTGATTTGCCAGTAATATTATTGACTGCCAAAACTGACGATAGAGACAGAAGATTGGGGATGCAATTAGGTGCAGATGATTACATTTCTAAGCCATTTAGTAGAGATGACTTACTTAATTCGATTAATTACAGATTGAATAAAGCTAAGATAACATCTAACATTACTAACAACAAAATTACTGATGTAAAAATTAAATTAGCGAATTTAATACCACACGAATTACGTACACCATTAAATGGTATAATTTCTACTTCTTTATATTTATACCAAAATGAAGATTTGGATAAGGAAGAAAGACGCGAATTTAATCAGTTAGTCTATAATTCTGCACTTCGACTTAATAGATTAGTAACAAATTATTTGATATATGTAGAGACAGAAATACTAAAAAAAGAAAATATAAAAAATAATATTGACAATAATTCAGTAACTGAATCTCCAAAATCAATAATTGATAAATTGATAAAGCAAAAAGCACTTGATTATAACAGAGAAAAAGATTTGAGTCATTATTCATTAAATTTAAAAATTAAATTTGACCAAGAATATTTTACTAAAATTTGTGATGAATTGTTTGATAATTGTTTTAAATTCTCTGAATATGGTTTAGATGTTAAAGTAACTGCCAAAATTGTAGATTCTAAATACAGATTAACTGTCAAAAATGAAGTGAGGACACAAACTTCTGTTAGCGTTGAGCAAATATCTGGTTATAATCAAACAAATAGGAATTTCTTCGAGCAGCAAGGTTCTGGAATGGGTTTGATTATAGTCAAAAATCTAATGAATATTTTTAACAGTAAATTTGAAATAAATTCAAATGATAGCTTCGTAGAATTTATTTTAGATTTCGACATTGTTTGATATCAGTAATATTTTAGTTTATTTAATTATTTACTTTGTTTTTCCATAATGGCATAAATATTTTAACAAAGTATAAAAAAATGCAAGGAAAAGATAATACTTCTCATTTGAATTAGTACTTCTTTACAAAACTTTTTGACAAAAAAAAAGACGTTGATTACAACGTCTTTAGAAAATATTTTCTACAAATGGTCAGCCACTTTTTTTTCAATCAATACTTCAATAATAATATCTAATTAACTATAACTTTTACATACTTTAAATTATTGCCGTTTTGGATTTTGATAAGGTAAGTTCCAGATTGTACTCCATCACAATTCCATTTGATATTAGCACTGAACTCGTTCAATATCTCTAAGTTCAAGTTCTCATTATTTGATACTTTATTTCCATTTAGGTCAAAAACTCCGATTTCTGATTTTTCAATATTAATTCTATTATCCCAATAAAACTTCGCCGTCACTTCATTTTGAGTAGGATTTGGATAAGGTGGCAAAGTAACTATGTAGGATATTTCATCTACAGATTCAACAATTTGAACATCTTTAATTGAAGTAATTATTGTATCAATAGCTTCTCCTTTTAAATCAATAAATTCGTCATCTGCTATTGCATTTGAAATGAATTTAACTCTACATTCTTTAAGACCAACACTTTGAGGTGCAAACTCAAAATCAATTTCTATAGATTGTCCTTTCAATAATATAAAAGATGTAAATGGTGCAGTAATTATTACATCCTCAATATTTGATTTAAAGTTTATCGTATCACTAATTTCAAAGTTTGATATAATCAAATCTGCTTCATTTGATAAGTTTGCTACTTTAATTTTTGTTTTTTTGTATTCAGTCTCTTTAATATCAAAAGTTTCAAAATCGTAGTCATTAGCTTGAATTATAGGTTTTGGGTCTTCAATTTCTTTAAAAGATATTTTTTTGAAGTCTTTTGCTAATATTTCTTTTTGTGTTTTATCTTTAAAATTAATCTTCATATTTGGTTGAGATTTTAAAGATATATTTGGTAAAATCAGTAACAACAAATAAAATTTTATAAATAATATTTTATTTCTATTTTTTGAAGTAGTATTTTTTGAAATAGTATTTTTTGAAGTAGTATTTTTTATTTTCATATTTTTATATAAATTAAGAGATTTTTAAAATATTTATCAGTTCTTTAGTAATATTTACGATTTTTAATAATTTTAACTTTTAAATAAACTTTATTGAATTTATTTTAAATATTTATTATTATTTAACTTTTAATTTAATGATTCTACCTGGGTTTTCGGTAATTGCGTAAATATCTCCATTTGGAGACTGTTTTACATCTCTAAATCTTCCGTAACCGCTTAGGCAAACTATTTTTTTGATGACTTTATTATTCAATAATTGCAACCTTTGTATTTGATGACCAGCCAAGGCTGTAATCAAAATATCAGCTTCGTTTGCGTTCATATCTCTTTTGACAAATGTCATACCACAAGGAGCAATAGATGGTGTCCAATAAGTAAGTGGGTCTGTGGTCCCGGGGTAAGTAGTGTCAGTAGTTATTACTCCACCACCATAATTAACACCAAAAGTAGCAAGGGGCCAAGCATAGTTTGCACCTCTTTTAACTAAATTTAATTCATCTCCACCTTGTGGACCGTGTTCATTAATATAAATCTCACCAGTAATAGGATGTATATCCATACCTTGTATATTTCTATTTCCGGAAGTAAATATTTCTGGTCGAAATCCTGCTCTATTGACAAATGGATTGTCTGAAGGAATAGTACCATCAGCATTAACTCTGTTCAATTTTCCATTATTTGTTGAGCTATCTTGTGCCAATGTTGGTGTACCTCTATCACCAGTAGAAACGTACAACTTCCCTTCTTTATCAAATATCATCCTAGAACCAAAATGTTGTCCTGAATTTCGTAAAGGTAAAGCTCTGAATACCTCTCTAATCTCTGTTAAATTATTATTTACAAGCTTTGCTCTATTTACAACTGTTGTTTGATTATTACCAACGGAAATTGCTTGAGATAAATATATTAATGAATTATTTTTAAAATCAGGGTGTAATTTAACATCTAATAACCCACCTTGTCCATTTGTTGAAGAGGTAGGTGTGTTTGTTATTAGTACTTTGGCTTTTGTTTGAATATTTACCCAAAATAATTGACCACCTTTTTCAGTAACTAAAGCTTCATTATCATTAATAAAAGCCAAACCCCATGGTGCTGTAAAATTACTGAAAATCACTTCGCTCAACACCAATTCTTGAATATCAAATGTAGGTAAATTAAGATTTTGTTTTAATCTTATACTATCAATTTCTGAAATTAGAAAACTGTTAATTGTATTGTTATTATTTGGTAAAGTGGTAAAACTAATAACTTTTTCAGAAATATTTAAAAATTTATCATTAGTTATATTAATATTAACTATGTCTTTAGATTTTAAATATAAATCAAGTGTGAATTGATTGTCAAATTTATCGAAGTTTATATTTTCTAAATCTTTCAAAAAATATTCTTCTTTTCCATTATTTGTTTCAAATATTATTTTAATTGTTTGTGCACTTATATCATTAAATAGTGCAAAAATAATAATCAAATAAATTTTAAAATTATTTTTCATATTTGTTCCTTTAGAGATTGTTTATAGTTTATAAATTTTTATTTTTTTTAGTTGAAGCATAAAATAATGAAGTATATTTTTTAGATAATATCTTTTATTTTCATATTATGACTTATTTTAAATGTTTTAGATATTTAATTCAATGCTTCTATGTATAACAAACAACTTTTCAAAAAGTTACACTTTTTAATAAAATTTGTTGAATTTATTTTAAATTATGATAAATACCAGCAAAATTATTAACAAAATGTATTAATATTACAATTATTAATGAACCGGATTTAATGTAAATGTAATTTAGAACCAAACTAATACAGAAGTATTGAATTATAAACAACGGATTAAAATGTAAAGCCGCAAAAAATAAAGATACAATTACAGAACTCGGGATTATGCCAAAATGTTTATTTAAATTATTCAAAAAGTATCCTCTAAAGAAAGTCTCTTCAATAAACGCTGGCAAAAATGCAAAAGTAGATAACACAAAATATTTATTATTCGTTACAATTAACTTTTCAGTTTGGATTTTACTGTTCGAGTATAATTCAAATAAAGTATTATAATAATTCTTTGGAATTATTTTTTCTGTAAATTCTAAAGTAAAGAAATTAGTAAATTGAATTAAAAAAAGCAAAATTACACCCATTAATATGTATAAAATGGAATTAAGTTTTATTGGCAATATAATGGAGCTATTAAATTTATCTTTGATTGTATTATTATAGGAATTATTTATAATTTCATCTCGAGATTGGCTATAAATAATATAGAGAGTTGGGATAAGAAACAAAAAGATTTGTGAAAAAGCTAGAAATAAAACTTCTTGATAATTATTATTTATTACAATCAATTCAAATTTTGAAATAAAACTTGAAGTAATAAAATAAAATAGTAAAATAATAACAGAGTTAGAAATAGTTTTAATTTTGTTCAAAATTTATATTTGTAAATTGATTGTAAATTGATTGTAAATTAATGCTATGATTTATGAAATTATGGATTTTAACCAAATAATTTATAATTAATAAAATAAACAAAAATATTATGAATTATGAAATTATATTCATAAATTTGAATAAATTGATAAAAATTATTTATTATAATTTTAAATTAACAATTAAAATATAAATATTCTGTAATTTTTATAATTATTTTTATTTTTTTAATCTATTTACATCAAACTAATTACTAATAATTGCCTTATTAAGAAAAATTACATATAAATTTATTAATTTGTAAAGTGAATTTAGGCAAAATTAATAAAAATGAAATATTTTTTATTTAAAATTGATGATAGTTTAAAAAAACTTTTATAAATTCGAAAATTAGAAGTAACACAAATAACAAAACTATTGGTATTATTATGAAAAAAACAAAAATTAATTTATTCAAACTAAGTCTTTTGATTACTTTAATATTTAGTTATTTTACGACTCAAAATCAGGTATTTTCACAGGATATTGTAGTAAGTGAGTATTTTAATGCCTCTGATCCCAAAGATGAATGGATTGAATTATTGGTAGTAAAAGATAATTTGAACATTATTGGGTATGTTGTAAGAGATAATGTTGAGAATGAGCTAGACCTCGGCAATCCAAATAAATGGATTGGTGGAGTAACATTCACTAATAATCCAATATGGAGAAATTTAAGAGCTGGAACAGTAATTGTTATTAATTCACGTGGTAATGTTGCAGTTGATGCAGACCCCAAAGATGGTTATCTTGAAATTGGCGCCCAAAACAATACTTACTTCGATATAATATGCTTTACCTGTAATGAATTAAATTGGGCGTTTGACGCTCTAAATATTGCAACAAATGCTGATTTAATTCAAATATTAGGTGCAGACCAATCTACAAATATACATACTTTGGGACACATGAGCCAGCAACCCAAAAGTTCTGGCGATTTTGATGATATATTTGGACCAAAATTAGCAAGATTTAGCGTTTGTCCTATTGGCGCAAGTAATAGAGTAAATCCAGGTGACAAATTAACAAAGTATTCTGTTTCTGGAGGATTTGATTCCGGAAATTCATTAACTGCTTGTTCTGATAAAAAAATAACAAAAGGATTAGCAAATACACCTGACAATACTCAAAGTGATATAAATCAAAGATTTTGGAGAGAATTGAGAGAGCCAATTTGGGCAACTCCCAAATTATCTATTAATTTAGTGGGAAGTGATCTTAAAATTACTTGGGATAAGGCACAGATTGACCCAGTGGTTTCTGATGGGACTCAAGGATATATGATAGTCAAAACAAAAAAACAGTTTGCTGACAATCCTATTCATCCAGAAGATGGAACAATTTATAAAGCTGGTGATCCTTTAGGTCCTGGGATTGTTATAGATAATATTATTGGGTCTAATATTATGGAATATTTGGATAAAAGTAAAACTGACTGTGGTGAAGCATTTGTATTTAGAATGTATGCTTTTAGATATAATAATGGGAATACAGATAACTTTGTTCCAACTAGTGGAAGAGGCCGCTCTTATAATACTGCAGTAGGTAACTACTCGGAAGTCGAATTTACTAAAGATTCACCACCAAATTTCACTATTTTTACTAGAGAAAATACTAATAATTTTTGTAACTTAGATACTACAGTGATTATATGTGATATTCCAGAAAATATAAGAAATCAATTCAAGTTTGTTTGGTATAAAGACAATAATATTACTAACCAAAGTAATGTTTTGGGTAGTAATGATTCATTAATAGTAAGACAGTCTGGAAAATATAGATTAGACATCGAAAGTAGTACTGGATGTATTGTCAAATCTAATGATTTTAATATTTTTATTACAAAAATACCAATAATTGTTCTTAGAAATGATAAAGATAATATTATACTTAATAAAGATACTACAATATATTTGTGCAAAGGAAGTAATTATATTTTTAATAGTTCTGGTAATGGTGATAAAAAAGAATGGAAAAGAGATGGAATAGTAGTAAATCCAAATGTATTTACATATACAGCAACCGAAAATGGAACTTATAGAGTTATATACTCTAATCAAGGCATTTGTTTTGATTCATCTGCAGCAATTACACTTAGATTTTTGGAGTATGATTTAGATTTTGATGTTTCTACATTACAAATGATTATTCCATCCTTGGATAATTTTGTCGAAGTGCAGGTAACAATTAAAAATAATAGACCCGAATCTATTTCATTTGACAAATCAAATTTATTTATAACACCTGCTTCAAATTATGAAATCATTGATCCAGTACCTCACATTATACCAGGTAATGGACAAAAGATAATAACAATTAGATTTACTCTCAGCACAGATGGCAAACTTAATGGTCTTTTAACGATGATAGACCCTTGTAAAAATAAAGATGAAGTAGTTATCGAAGGTCAAAAAATTAAAGCCCAAACTACTTATAATTTATCGGCTGATGAAATAGTATTTAAACCTGGGTTGTATTGTGACAATAATTCTCAAGATACTACTTTCAAAATCTTTAATATTGGTAATGTTCCAATTAATCTAACTAAATTAAATTTGAATTTACCTTTTACTACTCAAAATTTAACTTTTCCAACTACTATTGCCGTTGGTGATAGTACAGAGTTTATTATTAATTTTAATAGTAATACGATAAATAAATATAATGAAAATTTAGTATTGGAGGCAAACACAATCGTTGGTCCATTTACTATAGAATTACCTTTGAGCGGTGAAGTAACAGAACCAAAGTTTGAGATTGAACCTAAATCAATTACATTCCCTACTTTATCAGATTGTGAATTATTTAGAGATACAATAATTAATATTTCTAACATTGGCATTGTACCAATTCAATTTAATAGTCAATTTGCAAATAAAAATTTAGAGTTTGTGAATTTTCCTTTTGAATTACAAGCAGGTGAAGAAAGAGAAATCAGAATAAGATTAAGACCACAAAATACTGGGAATATATCTTTTTCTACTGATTTTGAAGCAAGCCCATGTGGTACAAAATTAAAAATTGATGTAAATGGAAATAAATCTGGTATAAGTTATGCACTTGCTAAAGATACAGTTGATTTTGGAGTAATAGTAAATTGTGGTTCTACAAATTTTAATAAAAATAATAACACACTTAATATAGATATTCCAAGTGGATTGAATGTCAAAGTTAAAGATATAATTATTAGTGGAAACTTTACGACTAATTTAACAGTAGGTCAAGATTTATTGGCTATTAATACTATTGATGTTACTTTATTAAATTTAGCTGAAGGTGATTATAGTGGAAAAGTAACTTTGATTTTGGACCCTTGTGATGCAGAATTGAGTTTTGAGATAAAAGCAAAACTATTGGACTTAAATTTTGCAGTTATTGATACAGTAAGATTTGTACCTGTATTTCAAGATCAAATAAGTTCTGATACAATTGTAGTTGAAAATACAAATGATTTTCCTGTTATCCTAAAAGAGTTAAAAGGTCTAAATACATTTTTTACTTTAAGAGCTGATATGGTCTTCCCTATTATTTTAGCTCCAAATACTGTTGATACAATCTTTGTTGAATACTTTAATCCAGTGCCTGGGTTTGATACATTAGATATTAGTTTGGTTATGGAAGAGCCTTGTGATTTGAATTATAACATTACTTTAACTGCTCAATCAATTAGATTGCCTATTCCACCAGGTGGTATTTTATCAGGCATTTATGGACAGAAGACCGAATTGCCTGGAACCAAAATAAAATATACTATTAGATTAACTGGTAATAATAATTATGATATTAAACAAACAGAATTGATTAAAACAGAGTTTTATATTAGTTATAACGGCTCTTTACTAATTCCAAAATCTATAGCGAAAGGAAGTGCAATTACTAACGATGTAAATGCAGAAATTACTTTCGATGAATATAATATTGGATTTACTAAAATCACATTGGATAAAACCAATTCACAATTATTAAGTAATGGCGATTGGATTGAAATTGAATTTTTGTCACTTTTGGGTAATGCCCAAACAACAAATATCACTTTAGATTCTATAATTTTCAATTCTGGGACGACCCTAACATATATTGAAGAAGAAAAAGGAGTATATAATTTAGTTGGTGAATGTGATATTAATGGAGATAGAAAAATTGAGTTAATTACAAATTTCAAACGACTAAAATTAATTAACGGTAATTTAATAACTGATAATAATAAAAATACCATCGAATTTGAGGTTTTATCAAATGAACCAACTGTTATCAATATTTATAATATCTATGGTGAAATAGTTGAAGATTTGATAAATAAGGAGCTCAAAACAGGAGTTCAAAACTTAAATTTGAATCTTAATAAATACTCAAACGGAATGTATTTTATTAGAATGATTAATGGAATTAGAACTGAAACACTTAAGTTTATAATCAACAATTAAATAAGTTTTAATTGTTTGATTTAACAATTTCATAATTGCTTAATTGCATAATTGAAGACAACACACTAATAAAATTTATAATTAAATATATAATTACGATTTTATTAGTGTTTAGTTTTTACGGCTAAAACTTGCTAATCTCATACAAATCAGATCTTGAATATTTTTGATTATATTTTGGGGAGTGTTAAAATTATTAACAAAAATAACAAAGGACAATAACTCTTTGTCTCTTGTAGAAATAAATCCGACTAATGAATTTACATTATTCATTGAGCCTGTTTTGGCATAAATATTTTTTTCAGCCAATGTATTAATAAATCTTCTTTTTAGCGTACCCTCTTCATTTGGTATTGATAGCGATTTTCTAAAAACATCTTTATTTTTTGATTTATTCAATTCATATAAAAAATTATTAAGACTTAACGGAGAAATTAAATTAAGTCTTGATAAGCCAGAACCGTCAACAATGCTTAGTTTTGAAGTTTGAACACCTAATTTATTTAGATAACTATAAACAACCTCTAATCCTTTTTGAGTACTACCAACACCATATATTTCTTTTCCAAGTGTTTTGAGCAGAATTTCAGCACCAAGATTATGGCTTTTTTTATTAATTACTTTAATAATTTCAGCAAGTGATGGAGATTCGTAATCAGGCAAAGAATTTAATTCATAATATTTTATTTCTTGGTTCCAATCATCTGAGTCTAATAATGCACCTCTAAATTTTATATTTTTCTTAAGTAATCTTTCTTTAAAAACATTTAGGAAAAACAGTGTAGGTTGATCTATTGCAACAGATTTTACAATTCTATTTGATTTAGTTGAGTCAAACTCTAAATTCCCGTACAATTCTATAACATTTGTAACTGGATCTCTTAATGCTTCTACTTCACTGCCTTGACCTTTTGAGATTGTATTTACATTATTAATAACTCTAACATAAGAATTTTCGGGTAATATTCTATATTTTGTACTTGCACCAATAGTATCACCTTGCTCAATGATAATATCAACACTATTATCATAAATTGATAACGCACTAACTTGTGCAGAATATGGATATATCATATCGTCCCAAGACCAACCCGCTGGATAATAAATATTATCAAAATATGAATCATCTCCAATTATATTACCTTTCATTGACGAAATGCCAAGAGAGTCTAATTGTGATATCCAAAAGTCAAAAATAGAATATATATCTGATTTGTAATTATCTGATAAAGTTGGGTCGCCAAAACCCTTGACAATAATATTACCCTTAAATTCACCACTTTCTGATATTATTCCATCTAAATATAATTTGGTGTTAAATTTAAAATCTTTACCAAGATAATTTATGGCAGTTCCTGTGGTGATGATTTTGAGAGTAGATGCGGGAATAAAGTTTTTCGTTTCATTATATTTATAAAAATACTCACCGGTTTTTACAGATTGTACTATCAAACCGACATTTGCAGTGGATAAATCATTATTTTGTAGAATAACATCAATATCATTTCTTAATTCATCGATAGGATTTAATTTAGTTGTATCATTAGATTTGTTGTCTTTATCGAATAAATTAAAGTTTGCTTTATTGTTTTTAAAATCGTGGAAGTATTTCTCATAGATAGTATTTTGTTGGTTTTCTTTCTTTTCATTTTTATTTTCATTGTTTTTATCATTACTCTTTTCATTATTTTTTTCGGTGTTCTTTTCATTTTGTTTTGAAAACAAACTAATTTCATTATTCACTAAAACAGTAAATAATATACCGACAACAACGAAAGATTTTTTCAAAGACTGATTTTTCATAATTTTGAAAAGAATAAATATAAATGAGATTTTGAAATAAATTAACTTGAAAAAATAAAATAACTAATAAAAAAAAAACAATATCGTTTGTACGTAGTAATTTAATTTATATTTAATAAATATTTTGACTAAACTAACAAAAACATTACTACAAAATTAATTAAAATTACAATTCAAAAAATTTTAAGTTGATTAAAATTGAAAATAATAAATTTTAGTATTGTTTTATAAACATTTGGGAAATTGGAGAATATATGGATAAAAAAATGGACAAGAGCAAGAAAAGCAATAATCAGTTTGAATTCAAAGCTGAGATGAAACAGTTATTGAATTTAATAATCCATTCTTTGTACACAAATCAAGATGTATTTTTACGTGAATTAGTTTCTAATTCATCAGATGCATTAAATAAAGTTAAATTTTTGCAACTAACTGGTGAAAAATATCTTAACCCAGAAACTGAACTAAAAGTTTCAATTAATATTGATAAAGAGAATAAAACTATATCAATAGAAGATACTGGTATTGGTATGTCAAAAGAAGATTTGATTAATCACTTAGGGACAATTGCAAAATCAGGAACATTAGAATTTTTCAAAAATGTGAAAGAAAATAACAACAAATTAGATGGAAATTTAATTGGTCAATTTGGAGTTGGATTTTATTCAGTTTATATGATTACTGATGAGGTAACGGTTGAAACCCAAAAAGCAAATGAAGAAGAAAATAGTTATAGATGGATTTCTAAAGGTGAAGAAAGCTTTATAATTGATGAGATTGAAAAGAGACAAAGAGGGACAAAAATATCATTTGTTGTCAAAGATGAATATAGTGAGTTATTAGAGGATTGGAAAATCAAAGAAATCTTAAAAAAATATTCAAATTTTGTTGAGTTCCCAATTTATCTAAATGATGAAAAAGTAAATAATGTAACTGCAATTTGGCAACGAAAAAAGGAAGAAGTTTCTAAAGAAGAATTAGATGAGTTCTATAAATTCATTTCTTCTGATTATTCAGAGCCATTAGATTCAATACAATTAGATATAGAAGGAAATGTAAATTTCAAGGCATTATTGTTTTTCCCACAAAATGCACCAGTTAATTTTTTCGCACAAGAAAACAAAAAAACTCTGCAATTATATATAAATAAAGTATTTATTCAAGATGATGTAGAGGATTTGCTTCCAGACTACTTGAAATTCCTAAAAGGTGTGGTTGATACAACAGATTTGCCGCTTAACGTTTCAAGAGAAGTAACTCAAAAAAGTCCAATTATGGCGAAAATGAAAGATGTCATTACCAACAAAGTATTGTCATTAATGGAGAATTGGGCAGCGGAAGACAAAGAAAAGTATGAAAGTTTTTACAAGAAATTCTCTTCAATTCTAAAAGCAGGACTTAACTCTGACTTCAAAAACAAAGATAGATTAACTAAATTAATGAGATATGAAAGTACAAAATTAGGAATAGGAGAAATTACTTCTTTTGCTGATTACATTTCTAGAATGAAAGAAGGTCAAGAGGATATTTATTATTTTTCAGGGCAGAGCAGAGAAGCAGTTGAGAAAAATCCAAATTTGGAATATTTCAAAAAGAATGATATAGAAGTATTGGTATTGACTGACCCAATGGATGTATTCACTTTACCATATATGTTCGAGATAGAAGGCAAAAAATTAAAATCTATTGACAAAGATGATGTGAATTTTGATAATATCAAAAATGATGATAAGTCAGATGTAATAAATGAAAATGAAGAAGTAGATACAGAGTTTTTGAATGCGGTAAAAGAAGTACTTGGAGATAAAGTTGAAGATGTGAAGATTTCCAAAAGATTGGTAGATTCGCCTGCTACACTTGTTGTTGGCAAGGAAGGAATGGATGCACAAATGGAAAAAATGATGCAAATGATGGATAAAGAATATAAAGTTTCAAAAAGGATTATGGAAATTAACCCAAATCACAAAATTATTCTAAATCTAAAAAAAATATACAAAAACGATGGTAAAACACCATTGTTCGAAAATATTATTATGCAATTATTTGAGGGTGGTTTGTTGCTCGAAGGTTATCTAAAATCACCAGTTGATTTTGTAAATCGTATGTATAGTATCTTAGAAAATTCTAATTAATTTATATTTTATTTATACTTATAATTAATATAAATTTTTATTATATATTTAAGCAATTTATAAATCCTCTATTAATTTAGAGGATTTTTTTTATATAAATTTTATATAAGTTTTATACTATTAATTTTAATTCACTCTAACTAATTTCAATTCAGCATAATTATTAAAATTAAGTGGGATAAGAATTAATGTATCCAACATTTTATTTGTAGGATTAGATATTATTCGGAATTTTCTTTTTGCAATTTCACCGACTTCATTTGGATTGGAATGTAATATTTTTGTATGTTCGATATTATCTTTATTTATTTTACAATTTGCAAAATAATAATAGCTTTCACTTTTAGGTATCAAATCTAATGCTTCTATATTCTTTTTATTAAAAGAATCGGAATAATTTTTGGATTGTGAGATGATTGCACAACCACCAAGTCCATCATAAATTAAATATAATTCTCCACCATTATGCCAATCATAATTAATAAATTCATTATTACTTTTTTCCTTGAATGAAACCTTTTTCCAAGAGCCTCTTAATTTACTCCATACTTTGTCTGATTTATTATTTGATTTAGATTGTTCGTTGTTTTTGGCAATTACATTAAATATTAATGGATTGTTATTTGAATTAATTGATAATAAAACAAATAGAATTAATAGTAAATTAAAGATTTTTTGATTTTTTTTAGTCATAAATTTTATCAGTTTAAGTTGAATATGAATTGAATTTATAATTATATTAATTTATAAAATCTTTTTTTTCAAAACTAATGAATTTTTTAAATTATATTGATTAAATTTGAGAATATAAAATTATAATTATTAAAATTAATATATCAAAGGAATGAAATGAGTAAGAATGAAAATGAGCCAATAATCAATGAAATTCAAATTGAATTGGGTGAAAAAGAAGCAGAAGGTATTTATTCGAATATGGCAATTATTTCGCATTCAAATGCCGAATTTGTAATAGATTTTACGAGAATATTACCAGGTGTACCAAAGGCAAAAGTACATTCTAGAATCATTATGACTCCACAACATGCTAAATATTTAATCAAAGCATTAACTGATAATATGAATAAATTTGAAAAAAATAATGGGGAAATTAAAACGGAAGGCGGAAATAATTTCCCTGGTTTTAATGGTTCACCAAGTATTAATTAATACTTATTAGGTAAACACTATATAAAAAAAGACAATAGATAATAGTAATTAAAAAATTGAAAATATAAATCAAAATAAGTCTATGGAAATAGGAAGTTTAGTAATTGTGTTACATAGTCACATGCCTTGGGTATTGGGACACGGTAATTGGCCCCACGGTGAGGATTGGCTTTGTGAGGCTGTAGCCGAAACATATATACCATTACTTAATAGATTACATGAATTAGTAAATGACAACAAATCACCCAAAATCACAATTGGTATATCACCAATTTTGTGTGAGATGTTATCCAATATCGAATTTCAAAGTAGATTTATTGATTATTGTCTGAATAAAGTAAGTTTGGCGAAAATAGATGAAGAAGAAACTATAAAGAGATATAATTTAGTAGATGATATTTCTGAAAAAGAAAGTCTGAAAGATATAATTAATCTATGTGGTTTTTGGCAAAACTTTTTTAATCAGAGCATTATTGATTTTAAATTAAAATACAACTGTAATTTATTAGAACAATTCAAAACTTTGCAAGATTATAATCATATAGAAATTATTACTTGTGGTGCAACACACGGCTATTTCCCTCTCTTGGGTACAGAATCAAGTATCAAATTCCAAATCAAAATTGCTGTTAATAATTATAAAAAGCATTTTGACAAAAGTCCTAGAGGTATTTGGTTGCCAGAATGCGCCTACAGAAATAGTTATGAATGGAAGAGTTATATTGCTGTTGCTCCTTTTGATACTCCACGCAAACGTAGTGGAATAGAAGTATTTTTGAAAGAAAACAATCTTGATTTTTTTGTAACAGATGAAAAATTATTAACTCAATCAGAGCTTTTGGGTTGGTTCGCTGATGATGAAAAAAAATACTTTTTGAATAAAGAATTTCAACATCAAGATTATTATTTTCACCCTAATCCAATGAAGTTATATAACATAAGTTCTGATATTAATAATACAGAAACAAGTAGTGTTATATTTATAAGAGATGTAACTTTGGCTTTAAAAGTTTGGAGCGGCGAAGGTGGATATCCAGGTGATGGTAATTATTTAGATTTTCATAAAAAGAATATGAATTCTAAATTACGTTATTGGAGCGTTACATCTACAAAATTAGATATGGCTTACAAAAAGACATACAAACATCTTGAAACACAAAAAGTAATCGACCTTCAATCAAATAATTATATTAGTCTGATTGAATCTGCTGGAAAATCGTTTAATTCTATAGAAAATACTAATGCTACAATTTGTTTACCTTTTGATACAGAATTGTTTGGTCATTGGTGGTTCGAAGGGGTTGATTTTTTGTACTATTTATTGAAAGGTATAAGTAATTCACCTTATATTAAAAATAGAACTTGTTCAGAACAATTAGATGAATTGAAACCAAAAGAAGTAATAAAACTTAAAGAAGGCTCTTGGGGTGAAAACAATAATCATGATGTTTGGTCTAACGAAAAAACATATTGGGTTTGGGAACACATTTATAATTCTGAACTTAAATTACAAAAATTATTCAAAATATTGGACAAAAATACTTTAGAGTATCTAATTAAAAACAAAAATAATTTTTTGGAAATTGAAGTTTTAGATAGATTATTAAAACAATTATTGAGAGAAAGTTTATTATTACAAGCTTCAGACTGGAGTTTTTTGATAACTAACGAATCAGCTAAAGATTATGCCGAAAATAGATTCTCATTCCATTTGGCTGACTTTAATGGATTATACGATATTATTGCTAATAATTTTGGTTTAATAGAATTAATCAATAATAATATTAACACCAACAAAAGTTTCGAATTAGTTGAATTTAAAATTTCTGAAGATGAAACAAGATTTTTGTATGAGACAGAAAGAAGAAATTGCCCTTTTCCAGAATTAAATTATTTAGATTTCGAAATTGATACTACATTAAATTAATTCTAAGTTTCTAATCGTTATATTTAATCTTTATATTTAATCAATATACTTAATCATTATATTATAATTAATGGTCTTACTAAAAAAAATAGCTAATAATTTATTTTATATCAGTTTGTCTGAATTAATAAGTAAATTATTAGTTTTTTTATATACTTTACACTTATCAAGAGTTTTGGGTGCTGAAGGTCTTGGCAAATTGGGATTTGCAGCTTCAGTTCTATCATTTTTGATTTTGTTTGTTTCTATTGGTATAGATAGTTATGGGATTAGAACTGTTGCCCAAAATCCAACTAAACAAAAAGAAATTGTTGATGAGATATTTACATTAAGATTAATATTATCAATTTTAATATATAGCTTATTTTTGTTTCTTATTTATAATTTAGATTTATCGCAAGAGTCCAAAACAATCACAATAATATATTGTGTATCACTGTTCGGACACGCCTTAAATATGAATTGGGTCTTTTTGGCTATTGAAAAAATGAAGCCAATAGCGATTAGGCAAATTGCAGTAAGTATTGTAACTTCTATTTGTGTATTTTTATTAATTGATGACAAAGATGATACAATTATTGCAAGTGCTATAATTGGTTTTAGTACTTTGATAAGTTTATTAATTGTAATAATTTACTATGTTTTTAAAGTTGATAAAATTAATTTAATTTTTAAAATTTCGAGAGCTAAAATTATTATTTATTCTTCAATTACAATTGGCATATCATTTCTGATAACTACAATTTATAATAATGTTTCCACTTATTTATTGGGTGTGATGATAGATGATGATTTTTATCAAACTGGGATAATAAGTGCTGCGCAAAAATTCTTAGCTTTGGGTACTTTATCTTCTATTATATTACAGCAGGCATTTTTTACAACATTTTCCAAAATGAATAATAATTTGGAGGAAGGTAAAAGTTTGTTTTTAAAATTCTTAAATATAATGATAATTTTAGGATTGATAACATCTATCATTATTTTTATTTATGCTGATAAAATAATTTTAATTCAATTTGGTGATAAATTTATAGATAGTATTCCAGTGCTTAGAATATTATCTTTTAATGTTTTGTTAGTATTTCTAAATGTTTTATATACTACTCCAATTGTTGCTTGGCATCAAGAGAAAATCTTTATGAAGTCAGTTTCTATAGCTTGTATATTTAATATTATACTAAATATAATCCTTATTCCACACTTCAAAGCTATTGGAGTATCTTATATTATAGTTTTTACAGAATTAATAACAAATATTGCATTGGTATATTTCTTTAGAAAGTTATATAATTTTTCTGGTACAAAATTAATATTAAAACAAATTTTACTTATTAATCTATATTTTATCCCTGGTTACATAACTTATTTTTATTATGATTTAGTGTATTTATCAATTTTAATAAATTTATTGACAATTATATTTATCTTTTACTCAAATAATTTATTGACAAAAACTTTTATACTTTCATTAATAAAAAAACAATTTTAGATAGTTATTTTAGTTTAATTATTTTTAACATTTGATTTTTCGAAGATTTATTAGAAAAATTTATTAGAACAATTTATGAAATATGATTACTTAATAGTAGGCTCAGGATTGAGTGGATGTGTTATTGCAGAAAGGATAGCCAATCAACTAAATAAAAAAGTATTAATAGTAGAAAAGCGTAATCATATTGGTGGTAATGTTTATGATTATTATAATGAGAACAACATATTAGTTCATAAATATGGACCACATATTTTTCACACTCAGATGAAAAAAGTGTGGGATTATACTTCTCAATTTACAGAATGGATAATTTATTATCATAAAGTTTTGGCTGTAATCGAAGGACAAAAAGTACCAATTCCTTTTAATCTCAACTCAATATCACAATTATTCCCAAATAAATATGCAGATAAATTAATCAAAGATTTGATTGATAATTATGGATATGGAATAAAAATTCCAATACTTAAGTTAATGGAAACTAAAGATAAAGACTTGAAATTTTTGGCAGATTATGTTTATAAAAATGTTTTTTTGGGTTATAATTTAAAGCAATGGGAAACAAAACCAGAAGATTTAGATTTTAGTGTTACCTCGAGAGTGCCAATTTATATATCCAGAGATGACAGGTATTTTAATGATAAATATCAAGGAATACCAAAAAATGGTTATACACAAATGGCAAAAAATATAATCAAAAATAAAAATATTGAAGTATTATTAAATACCGATTATAAAAACATAATAGATAATGTGAAGTTTGATAAATTAATTTATACAGGTCATATTGATTATTATTTTGATTTTGCTTTTGGGCATTTGCCTTATAGAACATTAGATTTTAAATTTGAAACATTTGAATTTGATAATAATAAAGATAAATTCCAAGAAACTGCTCAAGTAAATTATCCTAATGACTATGACTTTACAAGAATAACAGAATTCAAACATCTTACTAAACAGAATACTAATTATTCTACAATTGCTTATGAATTTTCAAAAGCTCATAATCCAAATGACAAAAATTCAGACCCATACTACCCTATTCCTAATGATGAGAATCACAATTTATTCAATAAATATAAGTTAGAGGCTGATAAATTACAAAATGTAATTTTTCTTGGAAGATTGGCAGATTACAAATATTACAATATGGATCAAACAATAGGTGTAGCATTACAAACTTTTGAAAAGAAAATAGCAAAAAGTAATTAAGTTGTTGTGCTTTGTAGTTTAATATATTTTATATTATTTCAATTAGTAAACCTCAATGAATGTATTAATAGATGAAAATAATCCATATTTAAATGAAGTATTATCGAATTATACATTTATAAATAATATTATATTGTTCAAAGGTAGAAATCTGAATAATGAAATATTATTAGAGTCTGATTGTGAAGTTTTATTTTGCCGTTCTACAAGTAAAGTTAATGATAATTTATTAAAAAATAGTAAAGTAAAGTTTTTAGCCACAGTTACCTCTGGAATAGATCATATTGATTTGGAAGCTATAAAAAAGTATGGAATACACTTTGCCAATGCTCTTGGTTCTAATTCAAATGGAGTTACTGAATTTGTTTTGTATTCAATATTAGATTGGTTATCCAAAAATAATAAAATAGCAGATGATTACTCTAAATACAAATTAGGAATTATTGGATTTGGAAATATAGGGCAAAAGGTTGCTTTTTATGCAAATAAATTAGGTTTTGAAATATTTGTAAATGACACTCCCCTAAAAAATAAAAATTATGAATTTCCATCATATATACATTACAAAGAATTAGATGAAATGCTAAACACTTGTGATATAATTACTAATCACATTCCATTAGAAAATACTTTAAATTTAGAACAAAATGATGATTTGTGTAACAATTCAAATAACAATACGTACAAGTTACTAAATGATAATCTAATACATTTGAAATCTAATAGTTGTTTTATACATAGTTCGAGAGGAAGCATAGTTGATGAAGAAAAATTAAGTCATTTAAGTCCAAAAAGTAATATAAGCCTGTATATTGATGTGTGGGAAAATGAACCAGCAATTGATACGAAATTGAAACTAATGGCTGAGATTAGCACTCCACACATTGCAGGGCACACTTATAATTCTAAAATTAAGGGTGTCAAAATGGTTTTGGAGTCACTCGACAAATATTGCTCTGAAACGCGTGGCGAAAAAATAAACTCTTTAATAATATTAGATAAAATACTGGCTAATGACCCTGAACTTAACAAAAATATGGATAATTTAATAAACTTTAGTTCGACTCCTGCAAATAAATTTCTTGAGGGAGAATTCAAAATCAGTCTATATAACAAATTAAAGGACAACAGAAAGTTTGATGAGTTAAGTAAAAGTATCAAAAATGATTATCTACTAAATGATATTAATAATACTGCCTTTGATAACTATAGAAAAGATTATAATTCATTTGAAACAATAGCGAATTAGTCCTTAGATTAGCAAATTGTTTAGCAATTTTTCAAAATATCCGGATCTTTTAAATAAAATAATTAAAATTCAATAATATTAGAATTAAGACGTTTAGACAAATACAAAAAATAAATAATTAAAATTAAACAATAAATAATAATTAAAAAAGGTAAGATATGAAAATAAATTACAGTTCTAATAAAACATATAGTATTTTATTACTATTTGTATTCTCTTTTGCATTTGGTTCGATGTTAGCACAACCAAAATTAGAAATTATCGGTGGTGATAAATACGATTGGGGAAAAGTAAAACCAAAGGATAGTCCATTAAAGACTAAAGTAATTGTTAAAAATATAGGTAATGAAGACTTAAAGATTTTAAATGTAAAACCTTCTTGTGGTTGCACTGCTGCACCAATTGACAAGAACATTTTAAAACCAAATGAAACCGCTACAATAGATTTGTCATTTAATGTTGGTACTAACCCTGGGGTAAATTCAAAAACATTGACAATTACAACTAATGATCCTAATAATTCAAGTAAGATTTTTAGATTACAGGCTGAATTAGTAAAACCAATAGTAATTTCACCTGCAGGTTATTTCACTTTCACAACTCTTAAAGTCGGTACAGAAACTGCATCTACATTATATATTGAAAATGTAAGTGATAAAGAAATTAAATTAAGTAATATCGAAGTAAATCCATCAAATGTTAAAATTAATTTAAAAGACGGCAAAGTAATTAAACCAGGTGAAAAAGCAGAAATCACAGCAAGATATACTCCAGATAAATCTGGATATTTGAATTGTACTGTTACTATGAAAACTTCACACCCTGACCAAAATGAAATTACAATTACTGGGTATGGTAAAATTGAAGACTCAGCTGTATTTAATAACAAATAATAAATATATAAATAGAATTAAATTATGAAAATAATTTTATAGAAGAATTACTAAATTTACAAATTAAGGTTAAGCATCGCTTAACCTTAATTTTTATATAAAACAACTAATAACTAAATATTAATAAGGTAAAAATGTACACTAAAATGAAATCTTATTTAGAGAATGAGATACAAGAATTACACAATCAAAAAATTTATAAAACTGAAAGAATTATTACAAGTCCACAAGGCGTGGAAATAACAGTAAATGATAAACAAGTACTCAACTTTTGTGCAAATAATTACTTAGGATTATCTTCACACCCTGATTTGATACAGTCGGCTCATGATGGATTGGATAAAAGAGGTTATGGGTTATCTTCTGTGAGATTTATTTGTGGTACTCAAGATGATCATAAATTATTAGAAAGAAAAATTGCTGACTTTTTGGGAATGGAAGATGCAATACTTTTTGTAGCTGCATTTGATGCTAATGCAGCGGTTTTTGAGCCATTATTTGGTGCAGAAGATGCAATCATAACTGATGCACTTAATCACGCCTCTATTATTGATGGAATAAGATTATCCAAAGCACAAAGATGGATTTATAAGCACGGCGATATGAGAGATGTCGAAGGGATTGACCCAACTACAAATAAAATGGTAAAAGGACTTGAAAGATGTTTGATTGAGGCGAAAGATGCAAGATTTAGAGTGATTGCAACTGATGGCGTATTTTCAATGGACGGCGATATAGCTAAATTAAGAGAAATATGTGATTTGGCAGATAAATATGACGCTTTAGTTATGATAGATGAATGCCATGCATCAGGTTTTATGGGTAAAACAGGACGTGGTACTCACGAACATTTTGATGTTATGGATAGAATTGATATCATTACAACTACTTTCGGTAAGGCATTGGGTGGTGCAAGTGGTGGCTGTATTGCTGCAAAAAAAGAAATTATTGAATGGATGCGTAACAAAGCAAGACCGTATTTGTTTTCAAATACTTTGGCTCCAGTTATAGTAAGTGCTACAATCAAATGTTTGGAAATATTGAGTGAGTCAACTTATTTAAGAGATAAGTTAGAAATAAACACTTTATTATTCCGTAAATTAATGACCGAAGCAGGTTTTGATATTATACCTGGCGAACACGCTATTGTGCCAGTAATGTTTGGTAAATATGAGAACAGTGCAAAAATCGCCTCTGAATTTGCTGATAGAATGTTGGAAGAAGGAATATATGTGGTTGCATTTTCTTTTCCAGTTGTACCGAAAACTAAAGATAGAATTAGAGTACAATTATCTGCAGCTCACGAGACTGAACATATCGAAAAAGCAGTAAAAGCTTTCAAAAAAGTGGCAAATGATATGGGTTTATTCTAATATTTTTTGACAATTGCTTTTGAAGATTTCTTCTGACAATTTTTAAAAAGAGACTACTTTTGTAGTCTCTTTTTTTATGAAATTTCTGAATTAATGAATTGCTATACTTATTAACTTAATTTTTCTGTGATTGTTTCTATAATACAATCAGAAAAAATACTTATAGCTTTTTGTGTCATTTCGGTGCTAATATCAAGATGGAAAACAAGTCTTATAGTTTTGTCATCAAGAGTATTAAGCAAAATACCATTAGTTTTGAGTTTGGCGATAAATTTATTGAAATTAATTTTATCAAAATAACTTGTAGAAAATTCAATGACCAATATATTTGTTTGTATGTTGTTTTTGACTTTGATAATATCATTTTCTATTCCATATTTATTAGAGATAAGTGATACCGCACTTACTAATTCATCTGCAAAGAATTTTGTATTAATATGATCTAATTTTAATTTTTCTAGATTATTATCCATTGCGAATATACAAGCAGCAGCCAAAATTCCAGCTTGTCTCATTCCCCCACCCAATATTTTTCTCCATTTCAGAGCTTTTTTAATTGTTGGTTTGTCGCCAATTAATATTGACCCAACAGGTGTTCCCAATCCTTTGGAGAAACATAATGAAATAGTATCAAAATTTTGGGCATAGTCAAACATTGGTATACCAGAATAAATATGTGCATTCCAAAGTCTTGCAGCATCGAGGTGCATTTTGATATTTTTAGTTTTGAGATGATTGGCAATTTCAGTAATTTTAACATTATCCAAAACTAACCCACCATATCTATTATGAGTATTTTCGAGAGTAAATAAAGTAGTATTTGGATAATAATAAATGTCGTCTCTAATTTTGGGTTCTATTTGTTCTATACTTGGAACGCCAGATGGAGCATCAAAAGTACGGATTTGTACTTTGGAGATTATAGAAGGAGCAGCAGTTTCATAATAAAAAATATGACTATTTTTTTCACAAAGTATTTCGTCACCTTGTTGAGTATTAATAGCTATTGCAATTTGATTAGACATAGTTCCAGACGGCACAAATAAAGCATCTTCTTTCCCAAATAATTTTGCTACTTTTTGTTGTAATTCATTTATAGTTTCGTCTTCACCATAAACGTCATCGCCGACTTTGGCTTTCATCATAAATTCTAACATTTCTTGGCTTGGCTTCGTTACCGTATCACTTCTAAGGTCTATTATCATAATTTTATTAAGTAATTTTATTAAGTAATTTTTGTTGAAAAAGATTAATTTACATTATTTTTTAAGTAAATCTCTAATTTCAGTTAATAATAAAATTTCATCAGAAGGAATTGCTGGAGCTGCTTCTTCTTTTTTATTTAACATACTTACTGCCTTTATAGCAAAGAAAATAACTATAGCAATAATCAAAAACTCAAAAGTAGTTTGGATAAACATTCCATAATTAATACTTACAGGTGCACCTTCTTTACCACCAATTACCCACTTAAGATTTTTGAAATTTACTCCACCAATCATCATACCAAGAGGTGGCATTATTAAGTCATTAATTACAGATGTAGTAATTTTACCAAATGCACCACCAACTATTACTCCGACAGCCAAATCAAATACATTACCACGAAGTATAAACTTTTTGAACTCTTCTAACATACAAAATCCTAATTATTAATTTTGCAATTTACGAATAAAATAAGTTTAGTGTTCTGGAATTTACAAAATTCTTTTTTAATAGTGTATTTTTTATTTAAGTTTAACTTTAATATTTTAAAAAACGAACAATTAAGAAGTTATTCGTTTTATTTATAAAATGTTTTTCCAAAGGAAGCAAGTGGTCTTGACCCCTTGCTAACGAAGATTTATAGGACAATCAACCGTATGGTTAACCATACGGTTGATGAAAATTATAATAAACAAACTAGGGGGTAAGCCCTAGTTCAAAAACTCTATTTGTTTATCCAAAAACTACTGATGATAAAAGTTTATTACTTTCCTCTTCTGTAATGCCTTTTCTAAGAGCATAATCTTTTACTTGTTCATCAGTTATTTTGCCGACTGGAAAATATTTAGAATCTGTATACCCAAAGTATAATCCACTTACCGATGCAGCAGGTAACATCATATAAGATTCAGATAATTGTATTCCTAATTTTTCTTCAACTTGGAGTAAGTTAAATAATGCAGTTTTTTCAGAGTGATCTGGCAAAGAAGGATAACCGTGTGCGGGCCTAATACTAAGATATTTTTCACCCATTAATTCAGACGGAAGTAAATTTTCATCTTTATTATATCCCCAATAATTTACTCTAACTTCTTTGTGAATGTATTCGGCGAATGCCTCAGCAAATCTATCTGCAATAATTTTGACCATAATTGCATTATAATCATCAAGGTCATTTTCATATTCTTTTACTAATTTATCTACTCCAAATCCAGTGGATACAGCAAATGCACCAATATAATCATCAACGCCAGAATCAATTGGTGCAATATAATCTGATAAGGCTATATTTGGCGTATCACTTGATACTTTTTCATTTTGCTGTCTGAGTGTATAAAAAGTATTCAATACTTTTTCTTTGTTTTCATCATATACAATTATATCATCTTCAATAGAGTTAGCAGGAAATATACCAATTACACCTTTGGCAGTAATTAGCTTATTTTCAATAATTCTATCAATTAATTGATTAGCATCATCAAAGATTTTTTTTGCCTCAACTCCTTTTTCAGGGTGGTCAAATATACTTGGGTACTTACCTTTAATTTCCCACGCCAAAAAGAAGTAAGTCCAATCTAAATATTCTCTCAAAATCTCTAATGGAAAATCTTCAAAAAAAGTTAGTCCTAATTTATTTGGTTTTGTAATTTGAGGATTTTGCCAATCTAACTTTAATTTATTTTTTCTTGCTTCTTTAAGAGATAACAGGTTTTTAAATTGATTTTTTTTGTAATAATTTTCTCTTAATTCTTGGTATTCATTTTTTGTATTATTTACAAATACTTCTTTTTTGCTTGTTAATAATGCACTTGCAACAGGAACACTTTTACCTGCATCTAATACATAGATAACTGGTCCAGAGTAATTTGGGTCAATTTTGACGGCTGTATGTACTCTTGATGTAGTTGCTCCGCCAATCAATAATGGAATAGTTAAGTTATTTTTTTCCATTTCTTTAGCAATATGTACCATCTCATCAAGTGAAGGCGTAATTAATCCACTCAAACCAATAATATCAACTTTTTCTCTTATTGCTGTGTCAATTATTGTTTGTGCTGGTACCATAACTCCCAAATCAATAATTTCATAATTGTTACAAGCTAAGACAACCCCTACTATATTTTTTCCTATATCGTGAACATCTCCTTTGACTGTTGCCATAAGGATTTTTCCAGCAGAGGATTTGCCACTACCTTTTAATTCTTGTTCGATATATGGAATAAGATAAGCTACAGATTTTTTCATTACACGTGCAGACTTTACTACCTGTGGCAAGAACATTTTTCCACTTCCAAACAAATCACCGACTACATTCATTCCATCCATTAATGCACCTTCTATAACATTCAATGGGCTTGTTGATTCTTGTCTGGCTTCTTCTGTATCATCTACGATAAATTCCACTATTCCGTGAATTAGTCCATACTTAAGTCTTTCATTAACATCTTTTTCACGCCATTCTAATTTATTTTGTTGTACTTGTGCGTCTTTTTTGTAACTTTCTGCTTTTTCTAATAATAAATCAGTTGAATTATTATTTTTATTTAAAAGGACATTTTTGATTAATTCAAGTAAGTCTTTTGGTATATCTTCATAAACAACTAATTGCCCTGCATTTACAATCCCCATATCAAGACCGCTTTGAATTGCATAGTACAAAAACACACTATGCATTGCTTCACGAACAGTATTATTTCCTCTAAATGAAAATGAGATATTACTAACTCCACCACTAACTTTGGCACCAGGTAGATTATCTTTAATCCATTTTGCTGCATTAATAAAATCAACAGCATAATTATTGTGCTCTTCAATTCCGGTTGCAACTGTAAGAATATTAGGGTCAAAAATTATATCTTGAGGGTTAAACCCAACTTCATTTACTAAAATATTATAAGCTCTTTGGCAAATGGCAATTTTTTTCTCAAAACTATCAGCTTGTCCATTTTCGTCAAATGCCATAATTACGACCGCTGCACCATAATTTTTGATTTTGGTGGCTTGATATCTAAATGTGTCTTCACCTTCTTTTAGTGAAATTGAATTTACTATTCCTTTACCTTGAATAGACTTCAATCCAGTTTCTAACACTGTCCATTTTGATGAGTCTATCATAAAAGGGACTTTCGCTATTGCTGGTTCTGTACCAATTAAGTTCAAAAAAGTTTTCATCGCATATTCGGAGTCAATCATACCATCATCCATATTGATATCAATGATTTGAGCACCATTTTCGACTTGTTGCAAAGCGACTGCTACAGCTTTTTCGTAGTCATCTTCCATAATTAATTTCTTAAATACTGAAGAACCAGAAATATTAGTTCTTTCGCCAATATTAATGAAGTTCGAACCTTCAAAATAAGACAATGGCTCTAATCCACTTAATTTCAAATTGCTTTTGATTTTGGGTAATTTTCTGGGGCTTAGTCCTTTTACAGCATCAGAAATACCTTTTATGTGATTTGGAGTAGTACCACAACAGCCCCCATATATATTAATAAATCCATCGATTACATAGTCTTTGGCTACTTCACCCATATATTCTGCAGTTTCATCATAACCACCAAATTCATTTGGTAATCCAGCATTTGGATAAAGACTTGTAAATACGCCACAAACATTTGATAATTCATCAATAAATGTACGCATTTGTTTTGAACCGAGAGCACAATTAAGACCAACACTCAATAAATTAGTTGTATGTGAAATTGAATAATAAAATGCCTCAACAGTTTGTCCAGACAGGGTTCTGCCACTCATATCTGTAATTGTTCCAGAAATCATAACTGGTAATTGGATTTTCGTATCTTCGAAAGCATCATTTACAGCCATAATAGCTGCTTTGGCGTTAAGAGTATCAAATATAGTTTCAATTAATATTATATCTGAACCAGCTTCAATCAAAACTTTGGCTTGTTCGAAGTAACAATCATATAAATCGTCAAAATATACTTTTCTAAATTCTGGTCTATTTACATCTGGCGATAAAGAAGCAGTTTGATTAGTTGGACCAATTGCCCCAGCTACAAATCTCGGTTTTTCACTTGTGTTGTATTTCTCTACAGCTAATTTGGCTAATCTTACGGCTTCAAAGTTTAGTTCTTTGGCTAAGTCAGCCATTTTGTAGTCAGCTTGTGAGATAGAATTTGCACTAAATGTATTAGTTTCAATAATATCTGCACCAGATTCTAAGTATAATTCGTGAATTTCTTGAATTATATTGGGCTGTGTCAGTGTCAATAATTCATTATTTCCCTTGACTAAATTAGGGAACTCTAAGTAATTTTTGAACCTTTCGCCTCGGTAATCGTCTTCATCGAGTTTATGTCTCTGAATCATAGTGCCCATCGCACCATCTATAATCAAAACTTTTTGATTGAGTAATTTTGTTAGTAATTCAAAATTTTTGACTTCTTTCATCTTATAATTAATATTTTTGTATTTATTTTATTTTAATTTTTTTAGTATATAACTTGATAACAACGCATAAGATAGTATTTTGGTGGGAAATTTGGGAAAGTTCTATTTTAAAATAATTTAATTGCTAAATTCATTATCTTTGTAATAATATTAAATGGAGAAATAAAAAATGTTGATTTGTGATTAAGATAATAATTAAAAATATATTTCGTTTGTAAAATATAGAGGATATGCAATCCCCATAAAGGGAATATTGGATTGGATAAATATTGATAGCAGAAAAAATTATATTTATATTAAAATATTAAAAAGAACATAATGACAACACATGTTTTTATTGTAAACGAAAATACTTTTAAAATACACTTGCAATATATGTTTGTAGGAACAGGAGCAGGAGATAAAATTATTGACTTTAACAATCCAAGTTCAAAAAGTGTACTACATAGTACAGTAGAACGTATGTTGGTTTCAATGATAGCAGATGTTTCAAGAATCCGGAAAGGTGATTTCATTATCTTTTATTTATTGCAAACAAGTAATAGCGATGGCAAGTTCTACGGTATTTTTAAAGCTGCACAGGATTGGTCATTCCTAGAAAATTATAATTCGACAAGTCAATATTTATACATAGAATTAAATAAATCACTAACTTTCCGGACTTTAATAGAACCTTACAAAGTTTATCCTGAAGGTGTTACTGAATGGGAAGCATTAGACGAAATTAAAACTATAAGTTCACCAAGTCAGATGTTATGGAGTTTAATATACAGAAAATTAAAAGGCAATAGGGGTAATACAATGATTACTACTTATGAATCATCAAGATTAATGTTTTTAATTGATAAAAAAAATAGCTCTAAACACTTAAAAAGTAAATATTTTAATTATAATAACATCACAAAAAGTATTATAGTTAATAGTACCAATAACAAATATTTGGGTAATACTTCAAATATACTAGATATTTTACCAAGACTTATTCATAAATTTAATAATAGGTCGATGTTTGAAGCTCATTTACAAGCTTACATTGTAAAATATATCGGTACACGCCATAATCTTAGTTTAGATTCAACTTTACTTAATTCAAAATACTCATTAGAATGGATTGGAAATGAAGTATCTTGTGGTGTTGGTATGCAAAGAATAGATGTTTTATTAGATATGAAATTAATAGGAAATTACCAAGAAAATTTAGTGATACCAATAGAATTAAAATGTGTTGAGGCAAATATCAACAACACTAAACAACTTCAAAGGTATTTAGATTGGCTTGAGCAATATTATTTACCAAATAAACCAAGTATAATTCAACCTGTATTAATATCAAAAGAAATAACAAATAAAACAACACCAAATTTTATAGCAATTTTAAATACTTTTAAAGCATTTAACACTAAAAATAAAGTCAATTTGAAATATATTGAGTTCAATTTAGACCCTGTTACACAACAGGATTTAGTTTTTACCCAATATATCTATTAAAATAACGAATAATTATGAACTATATAGGCTCTAAAAAATCTCTCCTGGACTTTTTGGAAACATCAATATACACTATTGTAAATAATTCAAAATTTACATTTTTAGATTTATTTGCTGGAACCGGAATTGTGGGTCAGCACTTTAAAGGTTTAGGAAACAAGATTATTGCAAATGATTTGCAATATTATAGTTATGTATTGAATAAAAATTACATTGAGAATCATTTACCCATTTCATTTAATGATCTATTAAACGAAATCCCAAATATAGATACAGAATTATTCACTTCAAAAGAACAAATTGTTTGTAATTACTTAGATACTTTAAATGGCGAAGAGGGTTTTATTTTTAGTAATTATTGTATTGGTGGTACAATTGGTAAGGAATTTGAACGCCAGTATTTTTCTGATTACAATGGCAAAAAAGCAGATGCAATTAGGTTAAAAATTGAGTCATGGAAAGAGAAAAAACAAATAAATGACAATGAATACTTTTTTTTATTAGCAACATTGTTAGAAAATTTAGATAAAGTTGCTAATACTGCTTCAGTTTATGGTGCTTATCTAAAACAGCTAAAAAGTTCTGCTCAAAAAGCATTTAAAATGATACCTGCGAATTACATTTTAAATGAAGAAAAACATGATGTGTATAATGAAAATATTGAAAATTTAATATATAAAGTAAGTGGTGATGTATTATATTTAGACCCACCTTATAACCATAGACAATATTCTACAAATTATCATATTTTGGAAACTATTGCAAAATATGATAATCCAAAAGTAAAAGGAAAAACTGGCTTAAGAGATTATTCAAATCAAAAATCAAACTTTTGTTCAAAAACTGGTGCCTACAAAGCACTTTCATTAATTGTAAAAAATGCGAAAGTAAATTATATATTTTTAAGTTATAATAATGAAGGAATATTATCACTTGAAGAAATTAAACAAATTCTATCTACTCGTGGTGAATATGGTTTTTTTGTAAAAAAATATAATAGA
>Ga0209702_10000380_pt1 | contig 92375 bp, 78 predicted proteins | sample FRY01_FD_187210 | JGI IMG/M metagenome (GOLD analysis project Ga0209702, IMG submission 187210) | Freshwater microbial communities from Lake Fryxell liftoff mats and glacier meltwater in Antarctica - FRY-01 (SPAdes) (version 2) | ecosystem: Environmental > Aquatic > Freshwater > Ice > Glacier... | reverse complement strand
CGCCTCGACAAAGCGCTTCTGGTCATCGCGGGTTTTGCCACGCAAACTGACGCTGCGCTGGGTCGCCCCTTCGTGCACTTCCTGGACATTGAAGCCCAGCAGGCGCATCCAGCGCTCATCGCACAGCCTCCCAGAACCTTGCGCGCCCGCAAGCCGAGAACCCACTCCTCGTCGGCCCTTTCGAGCAAAGGATATCCGCTCGGCGAGCGGAGCGTCAGGACCGGGAGGCTGTGTGGTGGTGCGCATGCCGGCAATAGATCGCAGTCTTCTGACTTCGTCGATCCCCGGCGGTGTGGTTTGCCACGACCGAGTGGGCGTCTAGGCTATGGATAGAAGTCAGGGGCATCCACCTCGTCTACTTAACTTCCGCCGCCCGTGCTAGGGACCCACACCAAAACCAGACTGCGGGCCGTCTCGGTTGCCGTCGTCACACAGCATGACCCCGGACGTTGAACGCGTGACTCTCCTCCGACACGACGGGCCGAATCGAGCCTGCACGTCGAAGGACAGCCCACCGCCGGGTTTGTCACAATTGTCGCAGGCAAGCGCCTTTTCGCTGCGTTCGTGCTTGACGTGACGTCCATCGGAGGGATACTTAGCCGCATGACTAAGTGTCCCTCCGATGAGACCCTCGACCGCCTCTTTCAAGCCATGGCGGACCCCACCCGGCGCGCCATCTTGGTGCAGCTCGGCAATGGCGCGGCCTCGGTCGGCGCGCTGGCGTCGCCGCATTCGTTGGCCCTGCCGACGTTCCTGCGCCACGTCACAGTGCTCGAAGACGCCGGTCTTTTGACTACCAAGAAGGTGGGCCGCCAACGGGTTGTCACCGCAAATGCCCCACGCCTCGCCGAGGCAAACGCTTGGATTCGTTTCGTCCAGAACGCCTGGGAGTCGCGGTTGGACCGACTCGCGGCGTTTCTTGCTGTCCAGCCTTGAGGAGACTCCGATGATACAAGAGACCGCTGTTCACCAAACCAAGACCATCACCCGTCAGTTCCCCGTCTCGCGCACCCGCTTGTTCCAGGCCTGGGCCAACGTCGAGGCGCGGTCCACCTGGGGCTCGCCTTCACCAGAGGTGACGCTACGCTACGACCAGGCCGACTTTGTCGTCGGGGGCGCCGACGACTGCGTCTGTGTCTACGAGGGGCAGGACGTCCATCGCGTCATCACGCGGTGGCTGGATATCGTCGAGAACCGTCGGCTTGTGTTCTCCGAGATGATGACGGACCTCACGCAGACCATGGGTGGCAGCCTCGTCACAGTCGAGTTCTTCGGCGACGACAGACAATCATCGCTGGTCGTGACCCTTCAAACCGTCGCGCTTGATGGGCTTGGCTTGGAAGCGGGGGTCGTGGAAGGATGGACGGGGGCCATGGAGCTGCTCGCGGCCTACCTCGCGGGGTGATTCAAGAGAAGGTTCGTGTGGCCGGTGGTTGCGCCTGCGACCTTTGGCCAAATGCCGCGAACGCCACAGGTTTCGGGTTCAAGTCCACCGTTGGACCGAGTTGGCCGGTCTTCGCGGTTTCCTCTTTGCTGCGGGCATGTCATCCTCCTGCGCGAACAATACCCAGCGATTCAGGGGACGATGTCATGGGAAGTATCTTGGTCACTGGCGCGACTGGCAACGTGGGCCAACACGTCGTGAAAGCGCTTCTGGCGCGCGGCCTTGAGGTCAGCGCTGCAGCTCAAGACCCTCAAAGCGTGCGGGCCATCTGGGGGGACGCCTTAGAGGCTGTTAGCCTCGACTTTCGCGACGACCGCACTTGGCCTGATGCCGTCGCAGGCATCTCGCACATGTTCCTGATGCGACCGCCGGCCATCGCGGATGTTCAGAATAACATTAATCCATTCATTGACTTCGCTCGGGCCAACGGCGTCGTTCATGTCGTCTTCTTGTCGGTGGCCGGCGCGGGCAAGAACAAGATCGTCCCGCATCGAAAGGTCGAGGATCATCTGCGACTTCGGGGCGAAGACCACACGAACCTGCGCCCGGGGTTCTTCGCCCAGAACCTGCAGACGGCCTACCGCAAGGACATCATCGAGGACGACCGGATCTACGTGCCGGCAGGCCGCAAGAAGCCGGTGAACTGGATCGACGCGCGCGACATCGCCGAGGTCGCGGCCCTCGTGTTGGCGGACCCGGCCGCGCATCGCGGGCAAAACTACACGCTCACTGGCCCGGGCGCGGTCCCATGGTCGGTCGTGACCGCCGCCCTCACGGCAGCGCTTGGGCGGCCGATTCAGTACGTACCGGCCTCTGTCATCGGCTATACGCGCCACCTATCGCGTCAGGGCCTGCCGCGTGGCGCGATCATGGTGCAGACGATTTTGCACTTCCTCTTACGGTTTGGCCAAGGCGCGACCGAAGACCCAACCCTCGAGCGCCTCTTGGGCCGGCCGGGCCGCTCGATTGAGGTCTATATCCGCGATTACGCGCACATCTGGCAAAAGCCAGCCTGAGCCCCCAGTTTCAGGCTCAACCCCCCAGCTCCCGTAGGGGAGGGGCTTGTCCCCTCCCGCGACTTTCTCACGCAAATACAATGGGCTATAGCCTGTCCTATCACCAGTATCGACCGCAGCTCAACCCCCCAGCTCCCGTAGGGGAGGGGCTTGTCCCCTCCCGCGACTTTCTCACGCAAATACATGCGATTGACCGCAGGTCACGGACGCAAGCCGGCGCGACCTACCGCGAGGACCAGCTAAGCTTCTGCGCCGGCATCCACCCGCGCGAGAACGAGGTCAAAAACAGCTTGTCGACCGCAATCGTCACGGGCGCACACGGCGTATATAGCTGATACCATGGCATCTTCGCCGTCAGTAACGCCATCATCTCGGGTGCCTCGACGCCACTATGGACCGTGGCGACTCCCGACCCCTGGGCGAAGTCCTGCATCGCGTCGCCGCTATTGACCGTGAAGGCCACGCGCTGGTCGGCGACCAGATTCTGCATGGATTTCCCGTGCTTTTCGACCATCACCGAGATGGTGACCTGGTCATCGACGGTCGAGGCGAAGTAGGCCCCGAGGATCCACGGGGTGTGTGGCCCACCGAGGGTCGCTAACTGAATCGCGTTGCTGCCCGAAAAGAGGGTCTCGACCGCGGCGAGGATCTCGGCGCGCGGGGCATCGGGGCGCATCGGAGGCTGGGTAGCGGCGGTGTTTGTCTGGGCTGTCATGGCTCTACTCCTTTGTGGTCAATGTGTCTTAAATGTTTGCTGTTCAAAATGTGAGCTGTAGACCGAGGGCCACACACATCAGGGCCCCGAAGATGAGATGGGTCGCCGCAGCCTGAAGGCGCGCGGGGGTGATGGTCGTCGGGTCCTCGGCCTTTAGCAGGCTACGGACCAGCGCCGTCGCCGGCAGGGCCGCGATGACAGGCAGGGCGATGACCCAGACAGGCAGCGCCGCGAGGGCCGCGGCCGTGACCCACGTGGCGATGGCCGCCACATAGAGCGCGACGAGATACACGCGCGAGCCGCCCTGACCGAGGGCCAGCGCTAAGGTGTTAACCCCACGGGCCTTATCTGCCGCGGCATCCTGGAAGTTATTGACGTGCAACAGCCCGACCGCCGCCAATCCGAGGGCGGCGCCCATGGCTAACGCGAAGGCGTCGACGGTCCCGAAGGCCGCCAACGAGGCGCCGGCCGTCAATACCGGCCCGCAGAGCGCGATGACCGACAGGTCCCCAAGCGCCCGATATTTGAGACCAGGGCCGGCGCTGTACCCCAGCCCACCCACGACCGCCAAGGCCCCGATGACCGTAAAGGCCGCCGGGTCTCGGAAAAATGCCGGGAGACCCAACCCCAATCCCAAGATGGCCGCGATGATGGCGCCCCGTCGGACGGCGGCCGCGCTGAGGTTTCCGCGCTGAATCACGCCAGCCCCTCCGAGAGTCGAAGGGAGGTCGATGAGGCGGCGATGGTCCTCGACGTCGTTCGACAGATTGACAGCGATCTGAAGTGCCATCACGCCGATGATGGCCGCGATAGCGGTCGGGACGTCCATCACCCAGCCGCGCGCCAGCCCGTAGAGGTAGGTCGCCAAGACCGGCGTAAAGGTCGCCGTCAGGCTCGGTGGGCGCACCGCCGCAATCCAGGCCCCGATCCCGCCGGCTGCCGGCCGCGCGAACAGCTCTAGCTCGACCGTTCCATCGGCCAGCACGCGCGCCGGCCGCGCCCCGAGGATCTCGCCGGTCTTCGTCGTCCAGGTCCCCGTTTCGATGGCGCGTCGCAGCTCGCGGCTGTCGGCGCGTAACACAAGCGTATATTGCATCTCAAACCTCATCGTTTCGAATGAGGTCGCCGATCCACACGCGCTCGCGAGAGGAGGGCGACCTATTTGTTGCGCTTCAAAATAGCCAGCGCGTCGAACACGTCGAGCCGCGCCGTCTTCACAAAGACACTGAGGGCCTTCTCGACCAGGGACGCGAGGCGCCGCATCGTGACGATGCGCTTCAAGATGGCCTTGTCCGCTCCACTGGCAGTCGCAATCTTTTCGGCCTGTTCGAGGTCGTTTCGGACCCGGCTGACGAGGCTCAGCTCGCGCGAACCGATGACGCGCGACACCATCGCGATGAGGTCCGTCTCAGCCTCGTAGCGCCAGTTGTTGTCGTTTGGCTGGCGCACCCGATTAAGGACTCCCCACTGCTCGAGGTCCCGGACCAGCATCGACACGGCGCCCTTGGACAGCCCGAGGGTCTCTTGGAGCTCAGCCGCCGACATGGCCTTCTGGCGCAGGAACAGGATAGCCCACACCCGGCCTTGGTTTCGTTTGAACTGCCAGAAGTCGATGACGCTGCCGACCGCGTCCACGACGATGGCCTCCCAAGGCGTGAGGGTGCCGACGCTCTCCGCGCTCTGGTCGTCTTCGATAGTGGGCAAGAAACTTTTCATAGCGATGACTCCGGTCAGAACGCGATCAGCGTGTCTGCCCAGCGCAATACCACCTTGATGGCCGGTTCATCCACGTCCTTTCCAAAGGCCTGCCTCGCAGCCGCGACCTCGATCGCGATAGTCCGCCGGGCGGCAGCTAGCCCGCCGAGGGCGACAATCGAGACGGCCGCCTTGCGGACGGCGTCATCAGTCGCGGGGCCCGCGCGCCAGAAGGCGGCGAGGTCGGTCTTTAATGAGATGTCTTCCGCAGCGGCTTCGCCCTGAAGCGCGAAAGCCACGAGAAAGCTCGGGTTTCCGGTCGCTAGGTCCTGCGAAGGCGGGTAGGGGGCGCGCACGTTGGCCGCGATCTCCGCCGCGTCGTCGGCGACCTGAAAGGCCACGCCGAGATGCCGGAGGGCCTTATCGAAGCGGTCAGCCCGGTCGTCGGGCCACGCGACGAGCCACGCGGCCAGCCCAAAGAGGGCGCCGGTCTTGCGTTCGGCCATCTCGCGCCAGGTGGGGACGTCGAAGTCCGGGTCGCGGCGCGCGAGGACCTCGGTCGCCACGCCGCCCGTCATCTCGCCGATGACCTCGATGGCGCGCGACACAGCGCGCTCGCCCCACGGCCTCAAGACCTTGAGGGCGGCGGTCAGCACGAAGTCCCCGGCCAAGACCGCGACGGCGTTGCCATGCAGCGCGTTCGCGGTCGGTCGCCCGCGCCGGTCGCTGGCCCCATCGATGACATCGTCGTGCAAGAGGCTGGCGGTATGAATAAGCTCGACAGCGGCCGCAAAGTCGACGGCGGCCCAGCGCTCGGCGCCAGTGACGGCGGCCAAGGTCTCGACCAGCATCGGCCGAGCCCTCTTGGCATCCGGCGCAAAGGCGAGGTCCCGCGCCGCGGCCAGCACGACCGAGTGTGCGTGCTGCTGGCCGCCAATGGCTCGCTCGATGCGCGCCGACACGAGCCCAAGAAAGGGTGTCGCCGGTCGCGCTAGGCCGTCCGTCAGGTGTTCGGTCTCGCTTAGGATGCTGCTGGTGCCTGGGCTCTCCATCAGTCGTCTCCGCTTCGTCGTGGTTTCTAGAGTTCAAGACGTCTTGAACTACTTGGACGATACGCCCCCCGTGTCGATGGGCAAGCCAATTCGATCGCTTTTCGTCCGAGCGAGTCGTTCGGCTAAGAGCCGCAGCGTGGGTCTCAATGTCGGCGCCAACCTGGACCAATAGGTCCTCGTCTGCGGGCTCCAGAGGTCTCTCTCGGGGCGCGACTCCATGTCACCGTTGACCCTCGCCGACGGGTCTTCGCCCGTGGGTTCCGCGGACCCTGCAGGACGTGGGTCTCGATTTCCTCGTCAACCTTCGCCGATGGACTATACGTCGATTTTCGTTTGCGTCCGCCACCTTGTCCCGGCGAGCTGCGGCGATTACCTCTCCTCCCTCAATCCGCGGAGGTCACCCTGAAGTACTTATTACCGTTTGCGTTTCTCGGTGCCGCCAGCTGCGCGACGGTGATGCCTCCCGACCCGGTCGAGCGCGCCCTCTACGTCGACACGGTCACCCTAGTCCGGGCCAAGGCGCGGGACGAGTGGACCCTCGACAGGCTCTCTCAGGACGAGATAGCCCCTGGCGTCGCTCGCAGCGCATGCCAAGTCGCCCCAGACACACGGGCCTCCCTCTTGGCCTGGCTCCACGCCCGCATCGCGGCCGAGGAGGCGCGTCTCGGCGGTGACGCCCGCACCGCGTGGCGGGCTCGGGATCGAGACCTCAGCGACATCGAACCGCTGCTCGAGCTCCAGCGGGTCGAGTCTGCGCTGGCTAAGATCCACGAGACCGCCGAGTCCGACTGTCCCTTCTGGCTAGATGAAGACCCCGAGTTCATTGGAGTTCAAGGCGATGCGCGGCGTCTCGTCGTCTTGCTTGAGAGCCGCGGGCACGTCGCGCTCAACATCCAAGCCAGCGGAACCGCAAGGCTTGCGGGTGGCGGTGGGGGCCGGGTCCTCCTAGGTGGGGGGCTGTCGGACCGCGTGACCATCATGTCCGGGCTGGAGGTCGGCGGCGGCGGCCGTTTTGGCACCGACGGCAAGATCTCCGCGGTCTTGACAGGCGCCGTCCCCATCCTAGTGCGACTCGCCAATGCGGGCTCTGCCTGGGACTTCGAGTTGGCCGCCGTGAGCTTCCTCGAGGGCTCCAAGAGCTGGCCGCCGGGCATTCGGGCCGCTGTCGCGTTCGGCTTTCAGACCCCTCGCGTCGGCGGCGCCTTCGCCCCCCAGGCGATGTTCTGGGTCGGGTACGAGTACCACCCACCACGTGGGGCCGAGGAGCCTTTCCACATCATCGGCGTTGGAACCCGCATTGGTGTGATGATCGACCCCTAGGCTGGTCCAGAAACCAGCCGACGGCGCAAAAGCCTCGGTCGGGGCGAGGCTTATCCCTCGGAATGCTGGGTTCGGACCGTCGTGCGGGCGGTGGCTTGTCCCCTCCCGCATCTTTTCCATGTGAATTCATGGCATTAAAGAGGTATCTGCAAACGCACATTCCCTAGATACCACATCACCACCAACGCCCTTCACTCAGGCGCGCCCAACTCCGCGCTCCCGCCATCGCCTTTGAGAACGCCCCCTGTCATCAGACACCTCGCACAAAGCGACTGGCGACGCGGTTGTCGGGACCTCAGCCAGGCCGAATGTGGCGAAACCACCGTCCAGGGCTGCTGCGCCAAACTCATTGACGCGTTTCAGTTTCCTTCCGCGTTCTTACTGCCTTGGAGTGGCTACGCCGAATCTGAATTTCTTGGCGCCGAAGACGCTACGATGCCTGCACCAAGCGGGGGCGGACCATTGTCGCCCTCGGTTCTTAAACACCCAACCCCGTCGTTGACACGTATACGGGATACCCGTACTTGTGGTTCGTGCACTACGAATGGAACGAAGAGAAAGCCCGCACCAACCGACGCAAGCCGGCGTGGATTTTCGGGATGCAATTCCGGCGCTTGAAGATCCTGAGCGCTTAGAAGAGTTGGACGAACGCCATGGATACGATGAAGAACGCAGCACGGTCATCGGGCTCTCCGTGAACCGCGTCCTCTTCGTGGTGACGACCCAGCGCGGCGAGGACCATTGCCGCATCATCTCTGCCCGCAAGGCGACTCGACATGAAGAAAACCAATACCATACGAGTGACCGTGAACCCTGGTGACCAAGCGTCTCAGGGCGACAGTGACTGGGCGCGTCTCGATAGTATGTCCGACGCCGAGGTCCAGGCGTTGGCGTCTGGCGATCCCGAGGCGGCCCCACTCACCCCAAAAGCTTTGGCCGCGATGCGCCGTGTATCCCGCGTGAAGGTCCTGAGGCAGCGCCTTGGCTTGACCCAAGTCGAGTTCGCCGACGCCTTCGACCTGCCCATTGGCACCCTCCGCGACTGGGAACAACGCCGGTCTACCCCCGACGCCCCAGCTAGAGCGCTCTTGAGGGCTATCGAGCGCGACCCCACGACCATGCGGCGGCTGTTGGCTCGGGTGGCTTGAATAGCGAGAAAACCTTGTAGCTGTCGGCGCGAGCAAGGCCCCGGGCGGGCACAAGGCACCGCCCGTACGACGGCCCGGGCCACGGATGGATGTTCGTGACGAGAAAGGCCCAGGGCGGGCACAAGGCACCGCCCGTACGACGGCCCTGGCCACGGATGGATGTTCGTGACGAGAAAGGCCTAGGGCGGGCACAAGGCACCGCCCGTACGACGGCCCTGGCCACGGATGGATGTTCGTGACGAGAAAGGCCCAGGGCGGGCACAAGGCACCGCCCGTACGACGGCTCGTTCCGGGCTAAAACGTTCGTAGCGAGAAGACCTTGTAGGGGCCGCGCCTTGTGCCGGCCCGATTGCGAATGAGACAAGGTGTCGGCGCGAGCAAGGCCCAGGGCGGGCACAAGGCACCGCCCGTACAAAGGCTCGTTCCGGGCTAGGACGTTCGTAGTGAGAAGACCTTGTAGGGGCCGCGCCTTGTGCCGGCCCGATTGCGAATGAGACAAGGTGTCGGCGCGAGCAAGGCCCAGGGCGGGCACAAGGCACCGCCCGTACGACGGCCCTAGCCACGGATGGATGTTCGTGACGAGAAAGGCACAGGGCGGGCACAAGGCACCGCCCGTACGACGGCCCGTGCCAGAGCAGAACGTCCGGTGCGAGAAAACCCCAAAGCGGGCACAAGGCGCCTTTGAGCTGTGGCGCGATGTGACACCCACCCACGTGGTCGTTTCACCCGAGGGGCTCTGCCCCACAGCCGTCAACCTCACGGCGAGCGGCTGGCCGTTTCACCCGCGGGCCTCTACTCCGCGGCCGTCACCGTCAGGGTCACCGAGTTTTCGCCGCTCATCACCGTCCATGTCCCATCCGTGATTGCCGCGTAGGGTAACCGCGGAAAGCTGAGGTCGAATGCCAATTCGGAGCCGCCGTTGAAGAAGGCGACGTCCACGTCGGCGAGCTCGACGCGGAGGCTCTCGTAGGCGCCGAACTTGCGGGTGACGGACGCGTCAGTCCAGGTCGCGTCGTGGGTGTTTGATCTCACAGGTGCCTTGAGGATCTCCGTATCGGTATCGCCCGCATAGACACGGACGACCGGGTCGGGGGCGAGGCCGCCGTTGTCGTCCCACGAACCGGCGGCCATGTGGGCGCTGACGATCGACAGGGTGTAGGTCTCGTCGAAGGGGCTCGCGACGCAGGCCTTCTCGTCGCAGATGCTATCGGTATCACATAGGATTTCGTCGCAGCGCTCGCCAGCAATACAGGCCATGGACACACAGCTGTTGCCGCCGCCGCACTCGTCGTCGCGGAGGCACTCGGCGACCGCCCCTGGGGCGAAGGCGCGCAGGACTACCGCGCCGCGGTCGCTCTGGACCACAAGCTCGCCGTCCATCAACAGCGCCATCGGTACAGGGTCGAATTGGACATCGACGAGGGGGTAACTGTCCGGGTCATCGAGCAGGACCGTCATCCGCTGCGAAGAATCGACCCGGACGACCTGTGATACGTTCCAGCGGGCTCGTGTGGCCACGGTCTCCGAGGTCGCCGCGAGGACCTCGACACCGCCCAGAGTCACGTGCGCGTCCATATGCGACGGCATGGAGGCCGTCGCGCTGACGAGGACCAGCTCCCAGTCGAGGCCGTAGGGCGACTCCTCGCAGGCATCCATCCAACACATTTTACCTGTGCCACAGATAGTCTCGGCGCACCGCTGGCCGATGACGCATTCGCCCCCGCTGCACGCCTCGTCTCGTCCGCAGTGGAAGTCCTCGTCGCAGGGGGTGCCACTGTCACAACCGGCTGTCGTCGCGGAGATGCCGAATGCCAAAAAGGTGAGGGTCGCGATCGTCAGGTTGCGGAGAAAGGACTTCATGGGGGACGGCCTTGTGTTGGGGGCGGACGCGAAGGCCGCCCTTAACTATTAGACATGATTGTCTTTTGCGGCGCTGGGGCGCGGGATCCGAGAGGGGCATCCTACGCCGCGGGGGCTACATCGCGCAAACCGCGGCCGACGACGAGTGAAAGCCGCGGCTTAAGCCTCCAGTCGCGGGAACCTCGCCGATCATGAAAACTGAGACTCCTGGGAAGCCACTCGCCCGGCCATCAACACTGTCTTGCTCCGGGGCTATTCGTGTCGGCGGGTTCACTCAGCCGTGTTGAGAGCGATTTCTCGATGGTGAGGCCGGTATTTGGGCAGGCCTCGTGTCAACTCCAGATTCCGGCAGGCTTGCTTCACATGAATTAACGGAGCGTGCCTGAGCCCTAGCGTCCCGAAAGTGAAAAGTGGGAGTGCCTGACCCCTACAGCTCGACGGCCGTGGCCACGGGTGGATGTCCGTGACGAGAAAGGCCCAGGGCGGGCACAAGGCACCGCCCGTACAAAGGCTCGTTCCGGGCTAGGACGTTCGTAGCGAGAAGACCGCAACGGCCCGTTCGGCGAGCCGAACGTTGGTAGCGAGAAAACCTTGTAGGGGCCGCGCCTTGTGCCGGCCCCAGTGGTGAACGAGATAGCCTATATGCGCGAGAAAGGCCCAGGGCGGGCACAAGACACCGCCCGTACGAAGGCCGTGGCCACGTCCATATCCCATCCGTGATTGCCGAATAGGGTAACCGCGGAAAGCTGAGGTCGAATGCCACCTCGGAGTCGCCGCCAAAGAAGTGGACGTCCACGTCGGCGAGCTCGACGCGCAGGCTCTCGTAGGCGCCGAACTTGAGGACGACGGCATTACCCGACATACTGTCAGCCGGGTCGTGAATCACGCCCTTGCGAGGACAGCGATGCGGGAAGGTCGCCGGCGGCGCCCGGAAAGAGCCGCGCGAGGGTGACCGCCGACAGCTGGGCGAGGACCTCGCGGCGCAGGGAGAGCTCGATGCGCCGCCCGCCGAGCTTCTTCTCGTCGATGAGGCCGGCCTCGCGGAGCTCTTTGAGGTGGTGGGACATGTTCGCTTTGGAGATCTCGAGGGTCTGGGCGAGCTCGGCCGAGGTGCGCGGGTTTTCTGCCAACAGCGTCGCAATCGAGAAGCGCATGGCGTGGCCCAGGGCGCGAAAGACGGCGGCCGGGTCCATGGCGATGGTCTCGTGTGGGATTGTGGCAGGCGAAGGCTCGGGCGGCGTGTCGGCGCCCTCAGGCACCGTCGCGGGGCGCGTATGGGGCGCCGTAGTGGCGGCTGTGAGCAGGTCCGCGAGGCCCTCCGTGGACGGCGCCAGGACCTCCAAGGGCAGGGGGCCGTCAAGCACAAGCGCCGGATCCCAATAAGGAAAATGGACAATAGCTTGGTCGTCATCGGCCTTGTAGGCGGACCACTGGCGTCTCTCGTTGAAGAGGGACGGGACGAAGTGACATCGCCCGATTCGCGCGAGGGGGACCTCGTAGCCGCCGCGGATGGCACGCAGTGTGCCTTTGCGCTCGTCGAGCTCGACGCGGAGGAGGCTGGCGCTGGCGAACTCCGAGAAGTCGAGCGCAGAAAAGAGGCGCGCCTTGTCATCGGCCGAACGGCGGAGGCCGGCCTCAAGGCGCTGCCAGGTGTCCTCGAAGGCATAGTTCCAAAAGACTCTCAGCGCGCTGAGGAGTGCCTCGAGGTAGGCCTCGGGGTCGGTGGCCATGCGGCGAATTGCCTCGATGATCGGCGCGTTCTGTCGGTAAGGAAAGAGCCCGACGGCCGTGTACCACTCGCGCTTTTTCATCGAGCACATCGCGAGGGCCCGTGGGATGTCGCCACTCGTGAGCAGCTCCTCGACGACCGGCGCCTCGTGTAAGAGGCCGAAGAGGAAGCGATCCCGCAGCACGGTCGCAGGCGCGCTCGCGATGGCGTCCACCAGCGCCTCAAACGAGGCGGGCTGAGCTTCGGGCGCGAAGAGGTCGGGGCCGAGAGCCCACACGACGGGGCTATTGCCGAGCGCATCGTAGGCGTCCCAGAAGGCCTTCGGGAGGCTATCCTTAGTGACCTCGCACCATGCGCGCTGCACCTTGGGATCGGGGCTCGTCACGGCATCAAGGGCGTAGAAGATCTCAAAGCGCAGGCTGAGGCCAAAGTCGCACAGCGCGCGGAAGGCCGCGGGGGCGTCGGATTCGGGGTTTGGTGATTCCACGCGGTTCCTGCCTCTGTGTGGGACGCCTCGCGAATCATTTGTTCTGCAATCGATCCGCCTAGGTCGCCAATGATGTTCGCTGTACATCGAACATCATTCGCGCGCAAGCCTCTAGGCGGTTGCGAGGTGCCATCCCGTTGGCCACGAGGGCTACGGGCGGGCGTGACGGCGCTGCCTCTCTCCACCGGAAGCCGCAGTGGCGACAGACGCAGGCCGCCTCTTTGGCCGCCCCGGTGTAGTCTGGGCAGGCCTTCGTGATGTCCCCTTGGGCGCGGCGTTCCGTGGCTAATTCCGTGTCGTCGGAGGGGCGTTCGAGGATTCGGCCCCTAAATTAAGGTTGCGTGGGTTGGCGCCGTGGGCCACGCGTTCAGTTGCGACTTGTACCTAGTGTCGACATCGTTTGCTACAAGAAATACAGGCATTGCCACACGGGCACCCCTTCACGCAATTTGGCCCGCTACGATAGGTCGGCGTGGAGGACCTTGCGGACGCCCGAGGGGTGTCAATATTCGCGGCACGTGCTTGTGCTACGGCTTTGCGTTTGGCCATAGCTTCGAGTCTAGCTTGCGCGGTGGCGCGTTTCTTCTCTTCCGCCGCGCGCTGTTTGGTGAGGCTCGCTCTATCTCGCGCCGCTCGCACTCGGAGCAGTGGGAGCTCCGGCACCTCCGGCATTCCGCGGATGGCGACGATGCGGACAAGTCCGACTTCGGCCCGTTCTTGCGCGGCGACGCGCGCTTCGAGATCCTTCGTCGCGTTCGCCGCGTGAATGAGGGTTTCGACCTGCTGGTCCATGGCACGATTGGCATCGACTCGCACCTTGGCCGCGTCGTAACTCGCCCCGGCACTCTCGATCTCGGCGGCTAGGGGCTCGACCTCGAGCCATTGCTCGTTCGCGATGGCGACTCGCGCATTCGTCAGCGCGATGCTAGCCAAGAGCGTTTGCCCGCGGACGTCGGTCTGGGCCGCAGGGCTAAGGCGTTTGAAGGCTGCCCGGGCCTTTTCTCCGTTGGCCACGCTTAGCGCGCTCTCGACATCTTTCCTCACGAGGTCGTCACGTTTCCGTTGGATGTCTGTTGCGAGCGCATGCGTCTCTGGCGCGGTACCTTTCGGGCCAGTGATGAGCGCGAGCCACTTTTCGGCGTCATCCAACTTCCCGAGGTTGGCTTGCTCCATGGCCGCCGCGAAGCGCAAGCTGTCGACGTGGCCCAGCCCGATGGCTCCTTCGGCGCTCTTGGCCTCAATTCGAGCGAGCAGCGTGGCGGCCTCGGTCGGGTTCGACGACTCGAGTACGCGGCGCAAACCGAGTTTCCTCCTGGTCTCTTCAATCTCCGGGTCCCCAGCGTCGGGGCTAATGGCGGTCAACTCGGCTTCGGCCCGATCGAGGCTACCCGCTGCTAAGGCCTCCCTCGCCCGGTCCAGGCTAGGTTCCGCACCAAAGGCGAGGCTGAAGCCGGCCGCGACAGGGACCACCGTCGCGCCAAGCCACGCCCACGCACGTCCGCGGAGCAGGGTCGCCTGCCACACCGAGGCGTAGGCCAACACGGCTGCGAGAGCCCCGCAGACGACGACGAGCGCGACATCGACGCTTAAAAACCACGAGCCGCGGGCGAGATAGACGAGTCCCAGCGCTAAGGGGAGTGCGAGCAGGCCCAAACGAGCCATACGGAGTACGGCGGCGCGCCGCGCGAAGGCCACTTCGTCTGCCGCGGGCGGCGCCAACATTCGCTTGCCCTCGAGGGTGATGACTTGCCTTTCGTTTCCGACAACATAGATGATTTCACTGGCGGGAAGACTCAAGAGTTGGAATCGTTGGTGGACGACCTTTTCACCGGGTGCCACGCGCGGCTGAATGCCGGCCCAGTGGGTCGTGCGCCATGGTCCCGGCACATCCGGAGGTAGATCGTCTATCTCAAGGCGGCCCAACTTTTGTGCGGTGCAAACGGTATCCGCGTCAGCTTCGACGCTCTCGTCGGTCGCGGTCACGCCATCCGTACCCCACATGAACGCCCGGGTGACGTCGCCGTCGGGTTCAATTTGGACATCCTCGCGCTTCGATTGATCGACCTCGAGCCACCTCTCGATGTGCCCTTTCCCAGTGCATCCGGCGCAGGTTACGCGCCCGCTATGACACGAATCGCACGCCACCGAGCCTTTCGCTTGGCAACCCTTGCAGTTCATCAGGCGGCGCGAGCCATTCGCTGCAAATTGGTGGTATTTCCGTTCACCTGAGCAGGTTTGGCAGGTGACTCGGCCTGCACCGCCACACACGCTACAGGCGAGCTGCCCAGCGCAGCCACACCGTTCACAGCCGACCAGATGGAGCGTTTGGGCCTCAAGCCTTTGTGGAGGATGCCAAGGGTCGAGACCCTGAGCAGATAGCGGCGGCACTCTCGGGACTTCGCGGCCGCTCGCCATCGGGCGGCTGCGCCAAATGAAGCGACGGCCCTCGAGCGTTGTCACGAGGCGCCCGACATCCGTGCGGTAGGGGCGTATCGATTCGATCCGATCAGAGGCGTTTTGGGGGGCGCCCGGAAGCCGGCGAGCCCATGCAGCGAAGACTGCGCGCGCCTTTTGGATAGAGGCATCCGTGTTTGCAAACGTCGTGGGGTCGACGTCTAGGACCGCGTGGTAGGCAGCGGGCCCGGCTGTAATGGGTGCGGGCGTGTGGGCCGCTTGCTCCTTAGGGGCACCGCGGTCAAGCCCGCCGCCCGATGCGGCTTCGTGTGCGCGTCGGGCGGCGCTGCGCTCCATAGCGCCTTGGATGGCTCGGGCCAGTGCCACGACGAGATAGACACCGGCCGTAATCACACCGACTACAAGCGTGACCGCGAAGGCCGACGTGGCAGCATCCGCCTTCGAGAGTCCGCGCCGACTATGTCTTCTTCCCATGGCCAAAAACTAACACATGAGAGTTGGTAGCAACAATCCGGCAGGGCGCATTTAGGGCGCCGGCTCTCTCCACCGGAATCCGCAGTAACGACACACGCAGGCCGCCTCTTTGATCGCCTCCGCGCAGTCTGGGCAGGCCTTCGTGGCCTCGTTGTCGGCGCGTCGTTCAGCTGTCAAGTCGGCGTAGCCACTAGCGATAATGCCGGCGGGCATCGCGAAGATGCCGACGCCCAAGACCGCGATGAAGCCAGCGATGATTTTGCCGATGGTCGTGATGGGGGCCAGATCGCCGTAACCGACCGTCGTGAGCGTCGTCACACCCCACCAAAGAGCGGCAGAGATGCTGGGGAACTGGCCAGGCTGCGAGTCGTGCTCGGCGTAGAACATCAGCGAAGACGCGATGACGAGGAGCACCAAGATGAGAAAGACGGTCGATGCGAGGTCTTCCTTTTTACGGGCCAGCACTCGGAAGAGCAGCTGGAGCGCTGTCGAGTAGCGACCGAGCTTTAAGACTCGCACGAGGCGGATGATACGTAGGACCCGAGTGACGCGGAGATCGAGGTGCGTGAGGAAGGGGAGATAGAACGGCAGGATGGAGATGAGATCCACGAGCGCCAGCGGTTGCAGCATAAACCGGAGGCGGCCACGGAATGGGTCGGCGAACCTAGGGTCGACGGTGATGGACCAGACCCGCATCAAGTATTCGAGCGAGAACACGATAACGGACGCGACTTCTAGGCCCCAGAGGGCGTCGTTTAGCGGGTTGTCGTCGGCCAGGTGGGACTCGACGATGATCGCGATGACATTGATCAAAATGAGCAGGCCGACAGACAGCCGCACGATGCGGGCCAAGCGGCTCGGCTCGTCGCTCTCTAAGGTCTCGTAAACGCGTTGTTTGAGTCCCAAGGTGCCCTCGTCGGGTGTGGTCGCGTTGACTGCGAGATCACCAGTCGGTGATCTTGTAGTCCTTGATAAAGGCGCCCCAGATGTGCTCGCCATTCGCCACGCCGTCAAAAATCGGAGCGACGATACGGGCGGCGCCGTCGACGATGTCCAGCGGCGGATGGAAGCGGTGGATCTCGCGTTTGGCTTGGGCGATGAGGGCCGGGTCTTCGTCGGTGACCCAGCCGGTGTCGACGCTGTTCATGTGGATGCCAGACTCGATGTAGTCGGCGGCCGACGTGCGCGTCATCATGTTCAGCGAGGCTTTGGCCATGTTCGTGTGGGGGTGGCGGTCGCTCTTGAAGCTGCGGTAGAACTGGCCCTCCATGGCCGACACGTTGACGATCTGTTTGTCCTTGGAAGGGACTCTCTCCATCAGCGGCTTCAGGCGGGCGTTGATGATGAAGGGCGCGACGGCGTTGACGACGTGGACCTCAAGCAGCTCGACGGTCTCGACGTCGGCGAGCTTCAGGCGCCAGCTGTTGATCTCGCGGAGATCCACCTGCTGCTCGTCGGCGTCGAGTTGGCCCGTCGGGAAGAGGTGCTCGCCGGTCAGCAAGTCGCTCTTGACGAGGGGCAGCTGCGAGAGCTCGGCCGACGCGGAGCCCGTGAAGCGGTTGGCCGTCAGGGCCAAGGCCGCGCTGTCGGTGTGGTCGGTGAAGCCCTCGGCGGGCTTGGCGAGGAGGCCCAGCTCGCGCGGGTTGGCGTCGTCGGCCATGGACCGCTCCAGCGTCATAAGGTGCTGGTAAAAGCCCGGGGGCCGGCGCACCGTCTGGCAGGCATTATTGATAATGAAATCAAGGCGGTGAAGGCGCTGATTGAGGCCCTCGCAGAAGTCCTCAACGCTTGGGATGTGGCGCAGATCGAGCCCGTGGATCTCGACGCGGTCGCCCCACTCGCCAAAGTCGGCCTCGGCGGCGAAGCGGCGGGCGGCGTCGCGCGGGAAGCGCGTCGTGATGATGACGTGGCAGCCGTTGCGCAGCAGCATGATGGCGGCCTGGTAGCCGATCTTGACGCGCGCGCCGGTGACGAGGGCGACGCGGCCGGTGAGGTCCGTGTGCGGGTCGCGCTTGCTGTGGTTGAAGTCGCCGCATTCCCGGCACATCTGGTCGTAAAACCAGTGGATCTCCGTGTATTTCGCGTGGCAGACGTAGCAGGTGCTGGCCTCCACGCGCTCGCCGGGGCTCTGGCTCGGGTCTGGAAGGGCGAGCGCCGCGAGCTCGGCGTCCGGGTCGCGACCGGCGTAGATGGCGAGGCGCCGGGGGGTCACGAAGATGGGGTTATCCCGCATCTTGCGGATGCCCGTCTGCTCAAGGCGTGCCTCTTCGTCGTGGCGTTTTTCGACCTTCTCGGCCCGTCGCTGCGAGCGGGTGAGGGCGCGCCGCGCGTCCTTGTCGGGGTGCGACACGATGCCGGCGGCGATCAAGAGGCGGGCGCGGGTCTCGCGGTCGACGTGGGTCAGGATGGTCCTGTCCTCGGCGATCGCCTCCAGCAGCTCAACCGCCACGGCGATACGGGCGTTCAGCGGGGTCGTGGTCGTCAGCGCATCGCTGGCGGCTTCATCGTTGGTATGCGTTGGGTCGGACATGCAGGGCAGCTAACGCAACGACGCGGGCGAGACCACCAATTTCTAAGGGGTCGGGCACGCTCACTTTTCACTTTCACGCTGGCCCGGCGCCGCCTTCACCACGCAGAGCTCGCCAAGGTGTTGGATCGCCCAACGCGCCGCCGGCCCCGGCGCGAAGTCCGTCCGGGTCACTATCCCAAAGGCCAGCGGCAAACCGTCGCACGGCATCCCCTCGGTCTGGAGCTCGACGAGCGTCCCCGCGGCCAGGTCGGCATCGATGGCGTGCCGCGGCATGTTGCCCCATCCGAGGCCGGCGCGGATGAGCTCGGCCTTCGTGTGCAGGTCCGCCACCCGCCAAGTCGTCAGGCTCAAGACCCCGCGGTCCGGGAGCCCGTCGGCGTTTCGCTCGGAGAGCACGACCTGCACATGGGTCGCGAGGTCCTCACGCGTGAGGATCTCGCCCGTGGCCGCCTGCCGCGCGACCACCGGGTGCTGAACCGCGGCGACCGGCGTCATTCGGAAGGTCGCCAGGTGGCGCGCGACTAGATCAGCCCCGCCGACCTCGATGATCGCGATGCCGATGTGGCAGGCGCCGCTTCGGACCCGCTCGTGGACGGCGCTCAGCGTCTCGCTCTCGACCCGCAGCTGCACGTCCGGGAAGCGCGCGGCGAAGTCACGGCAAAGGGCGACGGTGGCCGCGGTCGGAAATAGCTGGTCAAAACAGAGGGACAGCGACGGCTCGGCCCCGCCGCGGAGGGTCGCCGCGAGGCGCCGCAGCCGGTCGGTCTCGGCCAACACCGCGCGCGCCGCCTGGGCGATGGCCTCCCCGGCTGGGGTCGGCGTCGGGACGCGCGTCGAGCGGTCCCAGACCTCGAGACCTAGTTCGCGCTCAAGGTTCGACATCGCGTGGGACACGGCCGACTGCACCCGCCCGAGGTGGCGCGCGGCGGCCGAGAAGTTGCCAAGGTCAAAGACCGCGACCAGCATCCGCAGTTGGTCGAGGCTAAAGTTGTCGAACATCGCGCGTCCCGGCCGCCACTAGCATGAGCCGAGATGATGGCTCAGTGGCGAGTCCTATCGACTTTGTTCATAGAACGGCGCCGAGTCAAGCCCAGCCAAGGTCCGCGAGCGCGTCGAAGGTCGTGATGGTCTCGAACGTGAAGTCATCCGGCAGCGGCGCGTTTCCCGGTCGTACGACGGCCCGCACCGCGAACCCAGCGTCGTGCGCGGCCCGGACCTCATCGGGGTGATCGCTTACAAAGAGGATGGTCTCGGGCGCGAGCCCAAGCGCGGCCGCGATCGCTGTGTAGCTGGAGGCCTCTCTCTTCGGGCCCGTCGTCGTATCGAAGAACCCGAACATGTCTCTGGCGAGGTCACCAGCGACGCTGAACCCGAAGAGCAGCTTCTGCGCCGCGATGCTGCCCGAGGAGTAGATCGCCAGGGTCACGCCGCGCGCATGAAGTCCGTGAAGGGCAGGGGCCACATCGTCAAAGAGGTGCCCGCGGATGTCGCCGCCATCAAAGCCGCCCTTCCAGACCATGCCCTGCAGGGCTTTGAGGCCGGTGTCCTTTACATCGGCGTCCATCAGGGCTTCGGCAGCCTGCCAGGCCTCATCAGGGCTCTGGGCGGTCCCATCGCCCATCGCCGCGATCGCCTTTTGAACCGCAACATCTCTCCAGCTCGCGGCTAAGAAGCCCGGCAAAGCGCGGCGGGCGAAGGGGAAGAGGACCTCGTAGACGAAGGCGATCGAGGTCGTGGTGCCCTCAATGTCCATGACAAGCGCTTTTAACATGTCGAATTCCTTGTATTGTCTCATCCCGCCATCAACGTCGCGCGCAGACGCCCCATCGCGGCGGCGAGCTCGTCCGGGGGGGCGGCCGTAAAGCAGATGCGGACCCAAGCCGCGTAGGCCGCGCCCGAGGCCAACCCTGGGGTCAGTAATACGTCCGCGCCCTCGAGACACCGGATGAGGAAGCCAGTCGCGTCCTCGCCGGGCCGTAACCACTTGGCGATATTCGCGAAGACGAAGGTGCCGGCTTGGGGCGGGGCGATGCCGAAGGTCTCGGTCGTGATGCGGGCCGCCTCGCGGTAGAGGTCGCGCGTCTCTGCGAGCCAAGCCTGGCCCTCGCGTAGAGCGCAGGCGGCAGCGAGCTGCATCGGCTTGGAGGCGCAATAGACCTGAAAGGTTTGAACTGCGGTGATCGCCGTCATCGCCGTCGGAGCCCCGTGGACCCAGCCGACGCGCGCCCCCGCGAGCCCAAAAGCCTTTGACATCGAGTGGATAGCGACGGCGCGCTCGCGGACCTCGGGGTGGGCCCAGGCCGGGTAGGGCGGGGTGTCGCCATAGTAGAGGGTCTCGTAGACCTCATCGCAGAGGAGCCAGAGATCGTGGCGGGCGGCGACGCGGGCAAAGACGCCAATCTCATCGACCGTCAGGATGCGCCCCGTCGGGTTGTGGGGCGTGTTGAGGTAGATGGCGACCGTCTTGGGTGTGACCGCGGCCTCGAGCGCGGCCTCGAGGTCAAAGGTCGGGTCGGCCCCGAGGCGGTCAAAGACAGGGACCTCGACGGGGGTCGCGCCGCGTGACGCGACGATGCCCCGAATGAGCGGCCAGAACGGCGCTGGGATAAGGACCTCATCGCCGGGGTCGACAAGGGCTTGGCAGACGACTGAGAGCCCGCTCGTCGCGCCCGAGATGACACACAGCGGCGTATCAAAGGGCGCGATCCCGGTCTCGGCGAAGCGCGTGGCGAGGTGGTCTCGGATGGCGGCGCGGAGGACCGGCTCGCCGCTGACCGGCGAATAGGTGTGCAGGTGGGGGTGATCCGCCGTGCGCTGGGCCTCCGCGCGGGCGCCTGCGTAGGGTTCGCGCCAGGTGTCGCCGACGTGCAGCGGACAGACGGGGCGGGGGTGGTTCTTCACGCGCTCGCCGAGGGCGGAGAAGACGCCGGCAGACAGGGTGCGCGTAGAGGTCGAGACGATAGGATGACGTGGCATAGGTCGCTGATACCTTAGGATGCGTTCGACCGCACGCCGAACGTGCCTTCCCGCGCCGACTTAGAGGCCACAGTACCAATCTGGATCCGTCGGCGAGGCCCGCGGCGGCCCGGCTAGGCGAACGGCGCCGCTCTTCAAGCAGCGTCTCACGCACGCGTCGCTGTCGCCAGCGTGTCCGCAGCGCGCGCCGATGGTGTCGCATCCAAGCGCGCACATCTCCACGTCGATCGGCGTGTTCGATACTTGTTTAACACCGATGACGTGCAGGTAGCCGTCGATCTCCGAGAGGACGGACGGGTCCGCTCCGACGCGGTCGGCGAGGTCCTTGACGCGCTTGGCCGAGGCCCCGAAGAGGAGGTCGGAGTGCTGAAACTGTCCCAGGGCCCGCCCGAAGGTCTGCCGCTGGGACACCGAGCGCAGGTCGCCGACCATGTCCCGCATCCCTTTAAGCGCCCGCACCGCCAAGGAGCGCCGCGCGGAGGCCACGAGCCCGCCATCCCCGTCGGGCAAGAATTCCGCGGCCAAGGCGCTGTCGCCAGCCCGCGCCGCGATGAGGGCCCAGACGATCTGGCTCGCGGGGGGCAACCCGGCCCGAGCCCCCACGATGGCCCGCGCGGGGCCGAGGAGCCATTCAAGTCCCACGGTGCGGTCGGGGGCCACCTCGACGCCGTAGAGCATCCAGCCCAGCGCTGAGGCCACGCGCTGAGGCTCGGCTGCGGGCGTCGAGGCCCTCTCAAGCCACGTCGACATCGCCTTCACCACAGCAGACGCCTCGCCACCAAGCCACGCGTCCCGCAGAGTCTTTAGCGTCGCCGTCTCATCCGGCTGGAGCGCCATAGTCTTGGCCTCGGCCTCCCGAGCGGCCGCAAGCGCCTGCTCATCGGCCAATGGCGCGGCGACTTTCGGGGCGGCAGTCGCCGGCGCCTTCGGGGTCGGCGCGGCCTCAATCGTGATACCGCCATCGTCATCGTCGGCGTTGCCGGGGTCGAAGTCGTCTTCCAGCCTGACGAATTGGTCGAGGCGCTCTTTGAGCAGTGGGAAGCGGCCGAGGCGCTTTCGAAGAGGCGCGGTGTCGACGCCGCCGAGCTCGGCCCGCTTAATCTTGTCCCGGATCTCAATCATCTTCATGCGTTTAAGGACGGTCACCCGTTTGCTCTGGATGATCAGCGGCGTGCGCCCGACCCAACCGACGGCCAGGATCGGGTCGGAGGGGTCGAGCTCAAGGACACCGACGCCGGTCACCTTCTCGAGCGCGATGTCCGCCTCGACGACGCCGTCGAAGTGAGCGAAGAGCCCGTGCCTCTCGGTGAGCGCGAAGGCACGCGTGGCGGGCGACAGCCCAGCGATCTCCGGGCGCCACAGCTTGTGACCAGGCCGCAGGAGGCCCCAGGTCGCGTGGGCGCCGGCCGGCGGGAAGACATAGGCCTCGCCCTGAGCGAAGGGGGGCCCGAGGTCGGTGGCGATCTCGACCTCAATACGGCCCTGTGAGCGTTCGTTGAGGCGCAGGATGTGGGCCCGCGGCTTCGGTGGGTCATCGACCATGATCAGCGCCTCGTCGGCAGTCGCCTCGGACCACGCGATGCGCTGGCCGATGCCGGTCAAGGCGGCGATGGGGCGGCGCTCGGCGATCTTACCCATGCTATCGACGATCAGCATCTCGGCCAGATCTGGCGGGCCCGCGCGGCCTTTCGGGCTGACTGGGCGGGTGATCAGCACCCTGGCGCCCCGAGTCGACTCGTGCCACGTCGGCGCGGCCCCGCCGCTTGCCTGGGCGCCCTTCCAACGGGCCGTCTCGACGCCGGTGTCCGGGTTTAGAAAGGTCAGCTGCAGGTTCGCCTCGAAGCTGGATGACGGCACGATGATCGCGTGGGGCGAGATCGCGACCCGCCCGACCACGTTCGCGGGTGCCTTCACTCGCCACAGCTCGCGGCCGTTGTCGGTGCGGACGGCCTGCCAGAAGCCGTCGGAGGTCTCCATGAGGGTCATCGTCCGGTTCCTGGCGACGACCCTCACGCGGCACTGTTCCTTGCAGGTGGGCGCCCAGCCCCAAAGGCGCATCCCGTTGTCGCGCCGGACGGCCTCAAGCCCCCGCGGCACGGTGAGCACGACGGTGTCGCCCTCGACGTGAAAGCGCATCTCGGCGCCGAGGTCGGCGGCGCGCCGCCACACGAGCGCCCCGGTGTCGCCACGGATGGCGCTGAGGGTCCCGTCGATCGCGCGCAAGAGGATCAAGTCCCCGGCCAAGACCGCCTCGGTGGCCGGCCGGTCAAACGCGAAGGTGTCTTGAACAGCAAAGACGTCTTCGAGGGTATTCGCCTGTGCCTGGGTGGTGAGCGTCATTAGCGTCGCCGCGACGATGCTTTGCCATCGGTACATAAAGCCCCTTCGGTGATTCCGCATGGAACACACAACAGGGTCACCAAGGCAACTAATCCTTGCCCCGCCCGGCAAAAGGGAATAGCTCCGGCCAGAGTCAGGCCGGGCCGCCCCTGCCAACCGCTAAAACACGATGACAATGACCCCGTCCCAGAAGCCGAAACCTCAGCAAGTGCCCGCCACGGCGCGCATCTTGTCGTGGAACATAAACGGCATTCGCGCCGCCCACCGCAACGGGCTGGCCGCCTGGCTGGACACCGAGATCGACGCTGGCCTCGCCTACGTCGGTTTTCAAGAGGTACGCGCCCGTGCCGACGAGCTCCCCGCCGAGCTAGCGTCGCGCGATGGTTGGACCTCTGAGCTTGTGGCGGCGAAGAAGAAGGGCTACAGCGGCGTGTCGTTCTACGCCGGGTTGCCCGTGACCGAGGTCGCGACCTCGCTGGGCGATCCCGAGTTCGATGCAGAAGGCCGCTTCATCGAGGCGCGCATCGGCGAGGTCACGCTGGCAAGCGTCTATTTCCCGAATGGAAACGGCACGACCCTCCCGAACGGAAAACGGTCGAATGACCGAGTTCCCTATAAGCTCGCGTTTACACGGGCAGTCTCGGCTCGATACGAGGCGCGAATGCTTGCGGGTGAGAAGATCATCGTGATGGGTGATTTCAACACCGCGCATCAAGATGTGGATCTCGCTCGCCCCAAAACCAATAGAAACACTAGCGGTTTTCTGGACGTAGAGCGCGAAGAGATCGACCGTTGGCTCGCCGTTGGCTGGGTCGACGCCTTCCGCCACCTCAACCCGGATGTGGCAGACACCTACTCTTGGTGGAGCCAGCGCTTCGGGATCCGCGAAAAAAACATCGGCTGGCGCATCGACATGGTCATGGTCACGCCGGCCGTCTTGCCTCATCTCACGGGCGCGTTCATCGACACGCACATACGCGGTTCCGACCACTGCCCGGTCGGAATTGCGGTTGAGCCCCACGGACTCTTTGGCCTAGAAGGCGCCTTGGCGCCCGAAATGCCCACCCAGAGGAAAATCTAATGTCTTCGACTTTTGTTGCTGTTGCTATGATCGTCTCGACCGTCCTCCTCGCCGTGGGGTTCTTCCTCTCAATCCGCGGTCGCAAGGCCCTGTGCGCGTGCTCGGTCGTATCCGGGCTCGTCCTCACGGGGCTCATCATCTATGCCGGTTTCGCGGGCAACTTGGCCTTCTCGTCGGAGGGCGTCCTCGGGTTGTCGCCGACCGTGACAGCCAAACTCGCCATTGGCATCGCGATGCTGCTCTTCGCCGTCGCGTGGGTCACGATCTTCTCGAAGCACCGCGATTCGGCAGCCGCTTACGGCCTGCGCCGCGCGCGTCGCACGACACGGCCGACCATGAAGGTCCCCGCCCTTCCGCCCCGCACCGGCCGCCATCAGCGTCCGACGACCGCCCGCCCGTAGAGCTTGGCGAGGGATTTTAGGCGCATCGCCAGCGGCTGGTTGAAGGCGTCCGCGCGCGCGCGCCAGCCCCAGTTGCCCTCGGCCGTGCCAGGGGTGTTCATTCGCGAGCGGCTGTCGAGGCAGAGCACGTCCTGCATTGGCACGATGGCCGTCGCAGCCACGGACCCCATGGCCGCGCGGATAAGATCCCACACGATGTCATTGCCACTCACCGCGAAGTAGCGGCGCACGTGGTCGCGGATGGGCTCCGAGGTCGAGAGCCACCACCCAAGCGTCGTGTCGTTGTCATGCGTGGCCGTGTAGACGACCGAGCGCGCGACGTGGTTGTGCGGCAAAAACGGGTGGTCTCCGCCTTCCCCAAAGGCGAACTGAAGGATCTTCATCCCGGGCAGCTCAAGATCGTCGCGCAGGGTCTCGACCGGTTCGTCAATGACGCCAAGGTCTTCAGCGATAATCTCGAGATCCCCGAGGGCGGCCTTTAGGTCGTCGAAGAGGGCGCGGCCGGGGCCTGTTTGCCAAGAGCCGCTGCGCGCGTCTTCGGCGTCGTTCGGGACCGCCCAATAGGCGGCGAAACCCCGGAAGTGGTCGAGGCGAACGATGTCCACCATCTCGAAGATGCGCTTCATGCGGCGCACCCAGAAGGCGTGACCGCTCGCCGCGAGGGCCTCCCAGTCAAAGAGGGGGTTTCCCCACCGCTGGCCGGTCTTTGAGAAGAAATCGGGGGGGACGCCGGCGACGTTTTGAGGGCGCCCGTCGGCGTCGAGTTGGAAGATCTCACGCGCGGCCCACACGTCCGCAGAGTCTAAGTCCACGTAGATCGGGACGTCTCCGATGATCTTCACGCCGCGTGCGGCGGCATATGCATGGAGGTCCGACCATTGCTTTTCAAAGAAGAAGTGCAAGGCGCGGAGTCGGTCTATCTCGCCGGCGAGGCGCGTGCGCTCGGCCTCAAGGGCCTCGGGCTTGCGATCCTTGAGGTCCTGGCCCCACTCCCACCACGGCAGGCCGCGGCGGTCCGTCCTTATCGCGAGGTAGAGGGCGACGTCGTCGAGCCAGTCGGCGCTGGCCAAGAACGCGCGGTACTCGGCCTGTAACGGTGCCAAGTCCGCGTTCTCGCGGTTGCGCAAGAAGCGCTCGGCGGCTCGGTCGAGGAGGGGGATCTTGAAATTCTGGACCGCGACGACATCGACCGAGTCTGGCGAGAAGCGGGCCGGCCCGAACTCGCGCTCGTCAAGGAGACCCCAAGCCGCGAGGGTCCGGAGATCGATGAGCAAGAGGTTGGTCGCCAGCGAGCTGACCGTCGCGTAGGGCGAAAAGCCGGGCCCAGGTGGCACCAGCGGGAGGATCTGCCAGCGCGTGAGCCCGGCGGCGGTCAGCCAATCGATAAAGTTGCGGGCACCCGGGCCGAGGTCGCCGATCCCATGTGGGGAGGGCAAGCTCGTCGGGTGCAGCAAGATGCCCGCGCTTCGGTCAGGGGCATTGGCAGGGCGCATGGCGGTCACGTGGAACCTCGCGGACACGAAAGAGATCTGGCTTCGAGGCGCGCGAGGCGCCCCCTACCTCTAGGTGACGGGTACGTCAGAACTGGCTGAAACGGATGGTGTTCGTCAGCTCGGCTGCGTTGTCATAGGCGATGGACCGAAAAATGACGGTGTCGCCGTCGCCGAAGGCCACGCCCTCGAGATTTCTGCCGATGTCTTTGATTAGCGCGTCGCGGTCCGCGACAGGCGCGCTCCAGTCGGGGGTCGGATCGCTCACAGCGGGGGACACAACACGGTGCTGGAAGCGGCCGAATTCTTTTTGAACTTCAAGTTTGAAGGTAGCCATCTTGGGAACTCCTCGTCGGATAGTCTTGGTGGTGGTGAGTGGCCGGCTTTGGGGCCGAGCCCTCACCTTAGAGAACAGTATCATGCCTTGACGGTGGCAACTTTCAAGCGGCGCCGAGACGGACGCCCCATCGTCGCGACTCTGAAGACGAGACCCGACGCGCCGAGAGCAACGACGGTTGAGGGTTTTTCCAGAGTAATATCAGCCGATTAGTCGAGGCGCCTGATGTCGAATACGAGGCGACCATCGGCCTCGGTCACCGAGATAAGAGACCCGTCGGGGACCTCACCGCTGATGAGCTTTCGGCCGAGGGCTGTCTCAATATGGCGCTGGATGTACCGCTTGAGGGGACGCGCGCCATAGACCGGATCGTAGCCGGCCTCGGCGATGAGCGACAATGCGGCGTCGTCCACCTGGAACGCGATCTGCCGGTCATTGAGTCGTGCCTCCAGCCCGCGCAGCTGCAGCCCGACGATGGACTTGATCTCGGCGCGGGACAGGGGCGTAAAGAGGGCTATCTCGTCGATGCGGTTCAGGAATTCCGGGCGAAACCCGCGGCGCAGCTCCATCATGACGGCGTCGCGCGTGTGTTCTGGGATCTCACCATTGGCGGTCATTCCTTCGAGCAGCAGCGGCGATCCGACGTTGCTGGTCATAATGATGACCGTGTTCTTAAAGCTAACCGTGCGGCCTTGACCATCGGTCAGACGCCCGTCATCAAGGACCTGCAAGAGCACGTTGAACACGTCCTGGTGCGCCTTCTCGATCTCGTCGAGAAGGATGACCGCGTAGGGGCGACGACGTACGGCCTCGGTCAGCTGTCCGCCTTGGTCGTAGCCGACGTAGCCGGGTGGGGCCCCGATGAGGCGCGAGACTGAGTGCTTCTCCATGTATTCCGACATGTCGATGCGGACGATGTTCTCCTCTGAGTCAAAGAGGGCCTCGGCCAGCGCGCGCGCCAGCTCGGTCTTGCCGACACCCGTCGGGCCCAGAAAGAGGAAGCTGCCGATAGGGCGCTTGGGGTCCTTGAGCCCGGCGCGTGCGCGGATGACGGCGTCCGCGACCGCGTCGACGGCCTCATGCTGGCCCACCACGCGCTGATGAAGGATCGTCCCGAGGCGCAAGAGCTTGTCTCGCTCGCCCTCGAGGAGGCGCGAGACCGGCACGCCCGTCCAGCGCGCGACGACCGCCGCGATGTCCTCCTCGTCCACGGCCTGGCGCAGAAGAGCGCCGCCCTGCTGCTTTTCGCGGAGGGCTGTCTCGGCCGCGACGATCAGCTTCTCGAGGTTCGGGATGTCCGAGTACTTCAGCCGCGCGGCCTCGTTGAGGTTGTAGGTCCTCTCGGCCTCATCCACTTTGACGTGCAATTTTTGCAGGTCCTCTTTCAGCTTGCTGAGGTTCTCGATGCGGGCCTTCTCGCCCTCATACCGCTCGCGCAGCGCCGCCCCCGTCTCGCGGACATCGGCCAGCTCTGCCTGGAGGGCGTCGAGGCGTAAGCGCGAGGCGCCGTCGGTCTCTTTATTCAGGGACTGCTCTTCAATCTCCAGCTGTAGGATGCGCCGCGTCGCCTGCTCAAGGTCGGCCGGCATCGATGTAATCTCGGCGTGGATCCCGGCGGCGGCCTCGTCGATGAGGTCGATGGCCTTGTCGGGCAAGAAGCGGTCCGAGATATAGCGGTCCGACAGGGTGGCCGCGGCGACCAGCGCCCGGTCGCGGATCTGAACTTTATGGTGGACCTCAAACATCTCTTTGATGCCGCGCAAGATCGAGATGGTGTCTTCGACCGTCGCCGCGGCCACCATCACCGGCTGAAAGCGCCTCTCGAGGGCTTTATCCTTCTCGATATACTTGCGGTACTCGTCGAGGGTCGTCGCGCCGATGCAGTGCAGCTCTCCGCGCGCTAGCATGGGCTTGAGCAGGTTGCTCGCGTCCATCGAGCCCTCTGCTGCGCCCGCCCCGACGATCGTATGGAGCTCGTCGATAAAGAGGATGACGCGTCCGTCCGAGTTCTGGACCTCTTTGAGGACGGCCTTGAGGCGCTCTTCGAATTCGCCGCGATATTTCGCGCCCGCGACCAACGCGCCCATATCGAGGGACACGAGGATGCGATCGCGCAGGGTCTCGGGGACGTCGCCCTTGAGGATGCGGTGCGCCAGGCCCTCGGCGATCGCGGTCTTGCCGACGCCAGGCTCGCCGATGAGGACGGGGTTATTCTTTGTCTTGCGCGAGAGGATCCGGATGACCCGGCGGATCTCTTCATCGCGGCCAATGACGGGCGATAGCTTACCTTCTCGCGCCGCGGCGACGAGATCACGGCCGTACTTTTCGAGGGCCTCGAAGGTCGCCTCGGGGTTGGCGGACGTCACGCGCTGGCCGCCGCGGATGCCCTCGATCGCTTTTAACAACCGCTCGCGGGTGACGTTGAAAGCGCGCAACAGCTCGGCGACGGGGCGCCGGCCTCCCTCGGCAAGCGCGAGCAGGACATGCTCGACCGACGTGTAGTCGTCCTTCATGCGGCGAGCTTCATCTTCGGCCTTATCTAAGGTCTCTGATAGCTCGCGGGTGATGGAGACGCTGCCGGGCGTGACGCCGCTGCCGCGGACGGTCGGGATCTTGCCAAGGAGCTTTTCGATCTCGGCGCGCAGGACCTGTGGCTCAAGCTCGAGCCTCTCGATAATGCGCGGCGCGAGGCCGTTTTCTTGGTCGAGGAGGGCCGCCAAAAGGTGAGCCTCGTCGGCGCTTTGGTGTGACTGGCGGGTCGCGATGGCCTGCGCGTTGCCAATGGCCTCGCGGGTTTTTTCGGTAACCTTGTTCATGTCCATGACGTACAGCCTCCGTGAAAGTTGACGCGCCCCGACGCGAGACAAAAGCAGAGGGCTCTTGATGGTCCAAGTGGGGTGCGTTATTGAAGGCGGGTCTAGCGACGAGATTAATTCCGTGCTTACCCGTCCAACCATTGGTTGTACCGATGACCCAAGAGGTCGGGGAGCTCTCTCATGCTCGGCACTAATTTACTTGAAGCACGGCCAGGACGCAGACAAGCGATGACCTCCAAGACCTCGCCCGGCGGCAAGCCGCGAAAAACATCGACGAAGCCAGCTGTCACAGCGTCAGCCATTGATGCCACGACCAGCGAGGTGGATGAGGACACCGACGAGGCCGTTCAGGCTGCCGACGAGGTGGATGGCGAGATCGATATCGATATCGATTTGGATCTCGACGACGATGGCGATGACGACGTCGTCGCACCGAAGAAGAAGGCCGCCAAGAAGGTGGTTCCCGCGGTTCGACGCGATCTTCCCGAGTCGCTGACGGCGCTGAACATCTATCTGGCCCACCTCAAGACGGTCAAGATCCTCCCCATCGAGGAGCAGGCCGAGCTCGCCGTCGACTATCAGCAGACCGGCAACAAAGAGGCGGCGGCGCGCCTCGTCGCGTCGAACCTGCGGCTGGTCGTCAAGATCGCCTTCCAGTTCCGGCGCCAGTGGGCCGATGTGATGGATCTGATCGCGGAAGGAAACCTCGGGCTGGCCGAGGCTATCCGCAAGTTCGACGCGACGCGGGGGATCCCCTTCCCGAGCTACGCGCGCTTCTGGATTCGCGCCCGCATCTTGGCATTTATCCAAGAAAACAAGCACCTTATCCACGCTGGCAGCCGCGCTGCGCGCAAGCTCTTCTGGCGCCTCGAGCGCGAGCGCCGCCAGCTCATCGCTGAGGGCCTCGACCCCGAGCCCAAGCGCCTAGCCGAGCGCGTCGGCGTCACCGAGCAGGACGTCATCGAGCTCGCCCCGATCCTCGACCAGCGACCGATGTCTCTCGACGTGCCGATGTATGGCGACGACGACGGGCGGACCCGGGGCGACGTGCTCGCCGACATGAACACGTCCAACCCCGAAGAGTGGACGGCCGCCGAAGAGAGCCAAGAGGGATTGCGCAAGATCTTCAGTGAGTTTCGCGACACCCTCGATGTGCGCGAGAAGGCCATCTGGGACCAGCGCCTCATGGGCGACGACGGGGTCCGCCTTGAGGATCTTGGCGACGAGTTTGGCGTCTCGAAAGAGCGCGTCCGGCAGCTCGAGATGCGCATCAAGAAGCGCCTGAAAGAGTTCGTGCAGCGCCGCATGGGTGACGACGTCATTATTGAGGCGCTCGGGTGACAGCTGGGCGGGACGACGCTGACGACACGCGCGCCACGCCCAGTGTTGAGATGACACGCGACGACGGGGGCAAGGACCGCCCTCGTCGTTGGTCCACGGGCGCGACCCGTGGCGGTCCGGTCGAAACGGACATCGCCGGGAAGGCTCCGCGGGCGGCTATCTGGGCGGACGTGCCCGACAGCGACTGGGATGATTGGCGTTGGCAGCAGCGCAATCGCCTGAGAACCGCGGCGGATCTTGAGCGCGTCCTCGAGCTGACCGACGATGAGAGGTCGGCAATTGCGGCGACCGCCGGTGACTTCCGGATGGCCGTGACCCCTTACTACGCGTCGCTGATGGACCCGAAGGACCCCGACTGTCCCGTCCGCGCCCAAGGCGTGCCGCGTCTGGCCGAGCTAGACCGGTCCGAGGTCGATCTCGACGATCCCCTCGGGGAGGAACGCTACATGCCGGTCCCCGGCATCACCCACCGCTATCCCGACCGCGTGCTCTTCTACGTCACGCACAATTGTCCTGTGTATTGCAGGCATTGCACGCGTAAGCGCAAGGTCAGCGACCCCCGCACGGCCGCGCACAACGACCAGGTCCAGGGCGGGCTTGATTACATCCGCGCCCACCCAGAGGTCCGCGACGTGCTGGTCTCCGGCGGGGACCCGATGACCTTCTCGGACGATCGGCTGGACGATCTGTTGACGGCGCTGCGAGAGATCGCACATGTGGAGGTCATACGACTCTGCACGCGGAACCCGGTGACCTTGCCGCAGCGGTTTACCGCCGAGACCTTGGCGATGCTGGCGCGGCATCAGCCGATCTTGGTCCACACCCACTTCAATCACCCGCGTGAGTGCACACCCGAGGCCGCGCGGATCCTGCGCGCGCTGGCCGACGCGGGTCTGAACGTCGCTAATCAGATGGTGCTACTCAAAGGGGTCAACGATGACGCCGAGGTCGTCAAGGACACAAACCTGTGGCTCTTGCGCCAGCGCTGCCGGCCTTACTACCTCTTCCAGGCGGACCTCGCGGCTGGCATCAGCCACTTTCGGACCTCGGTTCAGACCGGTCTCGACATCATGCGGGCGCTGCGCGGTGCGAATAGTGGCATGGCTGTGCCAACTTACGTCATCGATGCGCCCGGCGGCGGCGGCAAGATCCCGCTGGTGCCCGACTACATCATCTCGCGCGACGATGACGCAGTCGTCTTTCGGAACTGGAAGGGCGACATCTACACCTACCCCGCGCGCTAAATCCGCAGGGGCGATTTGCTGACACAATGTCAGTGTATGGCGCAGCGGATCTCAGCCTCGTCGATGATGCCCTTCTCGATGAGCAACAGCGCCTCGAGACGTCTATCCACGGCCTCGCGCTTGATCCCATAGCGGTCAGCCGCATCGCGTGCGAACTTCACGAAGGTCGCGCCGTGGCGGGCCTCAGCGCGGGCGAAACGCTCGTAGATCTCGCTGAGGGTCGGGTCGGGGTGGTGGATGCCCAAGAGGCGCAGGCGCTCGAAGCTGCGGGCCTCAATGAGGGCCGACACCAGCAGCCTCTCGATGAGGCGCTCGCCCGGCGAGCTGGCGCCCTTGCTGTGGTCGAGCAGCGCCTTGACGTAGGGGTCGCCGTTATCATGGCCGAGCTTGCCGCCGCGTGCGATGAGGACGGCGTGGACCTCGGCGAAGTGTTCGAGCTCTTCGCGGGCGAGCTCGATCATCGCCGTGACCAGCGGGGCGTCGTCAGGGTAGCGCGCAATGAGCGCCATCGCCGAGGCGGCGGCCTTCTTCTCGCAGTGGGCGTGGTCCGCGAGGAGAGCCAGCGGGTCCGCCAAGGCCACCACGAGCCACGCATCGTCGACATCGGTTTTAAGTACGCGCATGTGGTCGACATATCAGACCGTCGCGGAGGATCGAAGGGGGAAGTGCAGGCGAGCTATCGGCGCGCGAAATGCGGGCGTGTGACACCGGCGATGGCCCAACGCGGGCGCTCTTGTCGCCCGTCGGCGCACCCAGTTGTTGCGAGTCGAAGCTGTTGTGGCTAGGTTCCCGCGCCCAGCGAGTACTCGGAGACTTATTATGGATACGCACACATCGCCCGAAATGACCCCCGCCAAAGGCCGCATCCAGGTCGCCCTGTCAGCGTTGGCGGCTGCGGCCATGCGTCGCGCTTTCCCCGACGCCGAGGGCACGCTTGACCCGGACCTGAAGCCAACCGCCGACGCGCGCTTCGGCGACTACCAGGTCAACGGCGTCCTGCCTCTGGCCAAGCGCCTCAAAGACAATCCACGCAAGTTGGCGGAACGCTTCGTCGCGGCCTTCGACAGCACGACGCCCGAGGGCGCGATGTGCCTCGCACCTGAGATCGCCGGCCCCGGCTTTGTGAACCTGCGCCTCGACCCGGCCTGGGTCGCGAAGACCCTCGGCGCAGCGGCCACCGACGAGCGCCTCGGCTTTGAGCCCGTTGCGCAGCCCGAGACGGTCATCGTCGACTTCTCGTCGCCGAACGTCGCAAAACGGATGCATGTCGGACACTTGCGTTCGACGGTCATCGGGGATGCGCTGTGCCGGACCCTGCGCTTTTTGGGTCACAACGTCATCGGCGATAACCACATCGGCGACTGGGGGACCCAGTTCGGCATCCTGCTGTGGGCCTGGAAACAAGAGCGCGACGAGGTGGCCCTCGCGGCCGACCCCATCGGCGAGCTGGAGCGCCTCTATAAAGCCGGTACGGCGGCAGCTAAGGCCGATCCAGCCATCGCAGAGGCGACCCGCGCCGAGCTCGTCGCGCTGCAGGCCGGAGACCCCGAGCGTCACGCCCTCTGGCAGCGCTTCCTCGAGATCTCGCTGCAAGAGGCCCAACGTCTCTATACGAAACTCGACGTGGAATTCGACACTTGGCTCGGCGAGAGCTTCTATCATGATCGGTTGGCGCCCCTCGTCGACATGATGCTTGAGCGCGGCATCGCGGTCGTCTCGGATGGGGCCGTCGGTGTCTTTCATGACGCGCCAGGACTTCCGAAGACCCCGTTTTTGATTCGAAAATCCGATGGCGCCTTCCTCTACGCGACGACCGATCTCGCGACCATCAACTACCGCGCCGACCACTACCACGCCGACCGCTGCATCTACGTCGTCGACGTCCGCCAGAGCGACCACTTCCGCCAGCTCTTCGCGACCGCGAAGCTGCTCGGTTGGGAGATGGACTTCGTGCACGTCGGATTCGGCATGATGCTGGGCAACGATGGGCGCCCCTTTAAGACCCGCGACGGCGGCACGGTCCGCCTCGACGAGCTGTTGGCTGAGGCCGAAGAGCGCATCATGCCTGTCGTCCGCGAGAAGTGGCCCGAGGCCACCGAAGAGGCGCAGCGCGCGATCGCCTCGCGCGTCGGCGCCGGCGCCGTCAAGTACGCCGACCTCGCGCAGAACCTCGCGACGGACTACAAGTTCGACTGGGATAAGCTGCTCGCGGCCGACGGCAACACCGGGCCTTACCTTCAGTACAGCTTGGTCCGCGCGCTCAGCGTCCTCCGCGAGCACGAGTCACGCAGCGGCGCAGCCTTTGTCGCCAGCGGCAGCGCCCTCAAACTCGACGCCCCCGAAGAGCTCGAGCTGGCCCTTGAGCTCATTAAATTCGGCGACATCGTCGAGCGAGTCGGCGCCACGCTCTTGCCCCACGTCCTCTGCGAGTACCTCTACGGGATCGCCCGCCGCTTTAATGCCTTCTATGCCAAGTGCCCGATCCTGTCGTCCGAGACGCACAAGGACTCGCGCCTCACGCTGACCCACTTGACCTGGCGCACGATGGAGCTGGGCCTGTCCTGCCTCAATATCCCGCGCGTCAGCCGCATGTAGGATTCGTTGCGGTAAAAAACAAAAAGCCTGCTCTTAGAGGGAGCAGGCTTTTTGCTATCGCAACTATCGACTATCTCAAGTTGGCTCAGACGGGCTGAGTGATCTTCGTGACGGTCTCGAGCTTGCGGGGCACGTAAGCGAGATCGGGTTCGACCTCGAGGGTGGCCGCCAAGACCTCATTCATGTCGTCGACGAGGATGAACTCAAGCTGGTCGCGCGTAGCCCCGGGGATGTCCTCGATATCATGCGCGTTCTGCTTAGGCAGGACGATGCGTTTGATACCAGCGCGGTGTGCGGCGAGGACCTTCTCTTTGATACCGCCGACCGGCAAGACCTTGCCCCGAAGGGTCGCCTCGCCTGTCATGGCCGTGTCGTGGCGGACGCGCCGCCCCGTCAGTAGCGACGCGATGGCCGTAAAGATCGTCACACCCGCGGAGGGGCCATCTTTGGGGATGGCGCCGGCCGGGAAGTGGATGTGGAGATCTTTACTCTCCAAGACCGTCGGGTCGATGCCGAGCTCGAGGGCGTGGCTGCGCGCATAGGACAGCGCCGCCTTGGCCGATTCCGTCATGACATCACCGAGTTTACCGGTGATCTGCGTGTTGCCCTTGCCGTGCATAAGCGACGTCTCAATAAAGAGGATGTCGCCCCCGACTGGGGTCCACGCGAGGCCAATGGCCACACCGGGGATGGACGTACGCTCGGCCGGGTCGTCGCGGTACTTTTGCTTGCCGAGGAGGTCTTTTAGGCCCTCCGGTTCCACAAAGAGCTTCGTATCGGTCGACTCGGGATTGCGCGCGATGCGTAGGGCCATGGCCCGGCACAGGCGAATAATCTCCCGGTTCAGCTGACGGACGCCAGCCTCGCGGGTGTAATCGCTGATGATGACCGCGAGGGCCTCGTCAGAGATCTTTAGCGAGTCCGCGTGGATGCCGTGGTCCTTGAGCTGGCGCGGGATGAGGTGATTGCGCGCGATGTGCGCTTTTTCCTCATAGGTGTAGCCAGAGACCTCGACGATCTCGAGGCGGTCCCGGAGGGGGCCGCTGATGTTCTCGAGCCCATTGGCGGTGCAGATAAAGAGCACCTCGCTGAGATCGAAGGGCAGCTCGAGGTAGTGGTCGGTGAAGGTGTGGTTCTGTTCGGGGTCGAGGACCTCGAGCAGCGCCGAGTCCGGCGAGCCGTTCCACCACTGGCCGAGCTTGTCGATCTCGTCGAGCAGCATCACTGGGTTTTTGGCCTTGGCCTTCTTCAACGACGCGATGATGCGTCCCGGAAGAGCGCCGACATAGGTGCGGCGGTGGCCGCGGACCTCGGCCTCGTCTCGCACGCCGCCGAGGGCGATGCGCACGAAGGGGCGGCCCGTCGCGTCGGCGATGGACTGACCGAGGGAGGTCTTGCCGACGCCAGGCGGCCCCACGAGGCAGAGGATGCTGCCGCGTGGGTTTTTGGCGACCTTCATCACCGCGAGGTGCTCTAGGATGCGCTGCTTGACGTCTTTGAGACCGAAGTGGTCGTGGTCGAGCTTGGCCGCGACGGCGTCGAGATCGTCCTTGACCTCGGCCCGATCGAGCCAAGGAAGTTCCGAGATCCATTCGAGATAGGTCCGCGACACGTTCGCCTCGGCCATGCCGGGGCTCATCGAGCCGAGGCGCCGGAACTCGCGGTCCACCGCCTGGCGGACCTCTTCCGGGAGCTCCATCCCGTCGAGTCGGTCGCGCAGGGCATCGACAGAGTCGCCGCCCTCGTCACCGAGCTCTTTGCGGATGGCTTTGAGCTGCTCGCGCAGCACGGCCTCGCGTTGGTTGCGGTTGAGCTCGCGGCGGACCTCTTCGTCGATCTTCTGGCGCACGTCGCGCGACGCCAGCATCTCACCGATGAGGCTCGCGACGAGACGCAGGCGGTCGAGGACGTCGGTCGTCTCAAGGACCAGCATCGCTTTTTCGGCAGGCAACTCTAAGGCACCTGCGACCCGGTCAGCCAGACGACCGGGGGACTCCCCAGCCGGGATCTGCCCGAGGCGTTGTGATAGCTGGCGGTCGGCGTCGGCCAAACGGGCGCGCAGAGCGTCAGCGAGGGCCTCGGCTTCGGCTTGGTCCCGGACGGGCTCTTCGAGCGTCGTACCGTTCGCGAGCCAAGCGGGGACGGTCTCGGCCAAGCTGTCTAGGCTAAAGCGGGACAGGCCCTGAAGCGAGAGCATCACGGCATTTTCGCCGTGGCGCTGCATGCCGACGACGCGGGCGAAGACGCCCGTCGAGTACAGATCCTCGAAGGTCGGGTCAGCGATGCCGGCGTCCTTTTGGACCGCGACGCCGATGATGGTCTGACCGGGTTTGACCTGGCGGAGAATCGCGAGGCTCTGAGGGCGACCGACGGCCAACGTGGTGACGGTCGCGGGAAAGAGGACGCCGTTTCGAAGCGGCAAGAGGGGAAAGGGCGAGGCCGGAATATCGGCCATCGAACTGCGGTCTGACATCCGCGAGCTCCTCCTGATGGGGATTGCACGATAACTACTCACACAGGCTAGGCGCGCCCGGCGGGTCGTCAAGGGTCTGCTGAACATTTGAACAGAGGGACCCTGAATCCCGAACGCTACACCGGCTTGCCTCGCTTCGCCAGCGGTGTTAGCCGGGTTGCATGGAATCCAAAGCCTCAGCGCCCCTTATCCTCACCGTCGGCCAACATGCGCGCATGTCGAAGACCATCACGTCCGAAGACCTCAGTCTTTTCGCGGCGGTGAGCCTCGACACGAACCCCGTGCACTTCGACGCCGAGTTCGCAGCCAAGACACGCTTTGGGGGGATCGTCGCCCACGGCATGATCCCCGCCGGCCTCATCTCGGCCGTCATTGGCACGCGCTTGCCCGGGCCGGGCAGCATCTATCTCGGCCAGACATTGCAGTTCAAACGACCTGTGCGGGTCGGGGACACGATCACCGCGACGGTGACCGTCGCGACGACGCGCGAGGACAAGTCCATCGCCACCCTGACGACGACCGTGACCAACCAGGCGGACGAGGTCGTCCTGACCGGCGAGGCCACGATCCTCTATTCGGACGTCATCGCGGGCTAAAGGGTGCGCCGTCCACGCAGGGCGCGACGAGCAGCTCGGGCCGATACTCGAAGTGCATCGTGTCGAAATGCGACCACTTGCCGCCCCAGATGAAGCCGTGTTTTTCGAAGACCTCAACGATCTCAAGGGGGAAGCGGTTCTTCCAGGCGTAGCTGCCGTCGGCCTTGGGCTTGTTCCAGTTCCAATAATCGGACCACTTCACGCCGATGTCGATCGCGATCGCGTAGCTGTGTGGGCTCTGGCGCTTGGAATGGCGGACCGTGCGCCAGTTGAAGACGCCGGCGGTTGACGCGGCGAGGGGCAGCATGTCCCTCGGCAGGACCCTCTCAAGCTCATCAGAGACCCGCTTGAGGGCGTCGCTGGCGCCGTTGATGCGGGTGACCTTGACCGTCTTGCCGCCGCTCTTGGGCATCCACGCGACCGGGACCAGCGTCGCCGCGACCTCGCGCTTGGTCTCGCCGTACATCGCTTTAAAGAAGGGGTCGACGCGCCGTCGGCCGGGCTCGAAGTCGGGCGGCGGCACCTCGAATTCTCGCCCTGTCTTGTAGCGCTCGGCCATCATGACCTTGAGGTCGGGGGCCTCGAGGCGCGCCGTGACGTCCTTCGCGCTGGCGCCCTCGTCCCACGGGATCACCTTGCCGTTGCAGAGGGTCAGGTCCTTTCCGGACATGGCACAGACCGTCTGAGGATAGGCGGACCTCAAACAATGAAGGCCGCGCGGGATCGCGTCGTCCACCGGTGGCGTCGTGATAAAGAACGAGCAGAGCGCGATGAGGGCAGGGGAGAGCATCACGAAGACCTAATACTCCACGTCTTCGCGGTGGCCGGCCCGGTGGGTCACGACCTGTTTAACGCTGAGGATATGAGCGATCTTGCTGTCGATGCTCCCGATCTTGAGGACGTGGTCGATGACGATCGGGTGGCGCTCGTGCGGGGTCGTCAGGATGATCTGGCCCGTACCCAGCATCAGGCGCTCAAGGACATCGGGGATGACCTTGTCCCAGCGCAGCGACTCTGTCGAGAAGCGCTTCATTTTTCTAAACAACCCGTAGCGGTGAACCACCTCGTTGGACTCGATGATCCAGTAATCGAGGCGGGATCCGATCCACGCGACGATAAAGACGACCGTGAAGACGACAAACATCGTCCAATAGAAGTCGGCGTTCATCACGGGGTGCACGTCTTCCATCATGGTGACGACCTTTCCGACCACGCCCCCTAAGACGAGGCCCAAGACCCCCGCGACGACCGCGAGGAGGACGATAATCGAGCGCTCCTCAGTGAAGTCGTAGGCGATGACGAAGAGATTGAGGATGAAGACGGTCATCCATGCAGGGCCGAGCCAGGTCGCGCCGCCAGTGGCCTGCACAATCCCGCAGATGAGCGACACGATCCAGGTTGGGTAAAAGAAGACGACCTTCGGCAACGAGTGGATCTTGATCCGCAGCAGCTCGGAATCGCCACTAGGGGCCGGTTTTTTCTTCGACTCTGACATCCAGAACCTCCGTGGGGGAAGCGGGATTCTACGCCGGCAGTGCCTCGGCGGCAAGTGGCCGCGCGCCGAGAGTCTTGCGTATGAGGGCTCGCGGCGTTTATAGAGGCCTTGTGAAACGCATACTTTTTTTATGTCTTGGAAATATCTGTCGCTCCCCTTTGGCCGAGGGGGCCTTTCGCGCGCTGCTTGCTCAGCGTGGTCTCGGCGCCGAGTTTCAGGTCGACTCGGCAGGGACAGGATCGTGGCACGTCGACGAACCACCAGACCCTCGGAGTGTCGCCGAGGCGAAGCGGCAGGGCGTCGACATCTCGGCCCAGCGATCACGACAGCTTCATTTAGATGATTACAATCGTTTCGATTGGATCGTCGCGATGGACCGCAATAACCTGACGGACGCCCAAAAGAAGAGACCGCCGGAGGCGACGGCGAGGATCGTGCCGTTTATGCCCTATGTGCCCGAGAGCGAGCTCCGCGACGTCCCGGATCCTTACTATGGCGGCCCAGACGGGTTTGGTGAGGTGTGGCGCCTGCTCTTTGATGGGATGCCGCAGCTGCTCGCGGCGATCGAGTCGGATGAGGTCTGGCCGTCCTGACGTTGAAGAGCCCGAGGTCTTGGCGCTGCGCCGGCCTTGCGCTCGCAATCAACTGGAGACATCAAGGGGTTTGTGTTGAAAGTAACTCTTTTTAAAGTTCTGATCGTTGGATGCCTCGCGGCCGCTGCTCTCATCGCATGCGGTCCAAAGGCTGACGCGCCTGGCGTTGACGGGGTAGCTGTCGCGACGGAACCCGCGCGCCTGTCGGTGACGCCGGACATCGCGGGGCTCGTGCTTCGCTATCGCGATCCCGCGACAGGGCTCGTCGCCTCGGCGACACGCGTCGAGGAGATCCCCGAGGCCGCGAGGGCCACCGTCGTCATCTACCATCCGACCGAGCCGTCGCCGCCCGGCGCAGACTTTGTCGCGAACCTCCAAACCGACCCGCCCTGGGAGGCGACCGCGGTGCAGGGCTTCGCCTTCGCGGCTCCACCTCTGGCCGCGAAGGTCGAGGCCGCTAAGGCGGCAGAGGTCGTACTCTTCACGACCGAGTGGTGCGGCTACTGCAAAAAGGCCCGCGGATACTTTGAGTCACACAAGATCCCGTTCTCGGAATACGACCTCGAGAACGATCGAAAGGCCGAGGCCAAGCTTGGGGCGCTTGCGAAGGAAGCCGGCGTCCCGCGCGAGTCCATGTCGGGGGTGCCCATCATCTTTATCGGCAAGCAGCTGCTGCGGGGCTGGGATGAGGGAGAGGCGAAGCGACTTCTAGCGAAAGCCGGCCGCTGACGATTGTCGGGATACAATTTTTTGACGTATCGCGCGCATGGGTCGACCTTTGATACAGGAGGACCTCATGCACGCAATCGCCAAACGCCAAGTCTCGACCCCCGCCTCGTCCAAGACGCCCCTCACGGGCCGCGTCATTATCGGCGACGCCCGCAGCACGACGTCAATCGACGTTAAAGACATCCGCCTCGGCCGCCGCGGCATCACCTGCGCCTTCCCGTGGGCTCTCGTGGAGGGAACCCACGCGTGGATCGAGCTTGAGCTCCCGTCGGGGCAGGCCCTAAGGCCCCTCGTCAGCGTCCTCAAGAGCTCGGCCGGCGCCCTGTCCGTTCGGATCGTCCACCTCTTCCCGACCCAGCAGCGCGCGCTTGAAGCGCACCTCGCTTCGCCTACCGGTTACTGAGCAGCTTCAGGCTCTTAGTCCTCGCAGGCCCCGGTCATCGGAAAGCAGCGCAGCTCGGGCGTGGTCGCCTCGTCGAAGGCCCGCAAGAGCGTTGGGACCTCCTCGGGGCGGTAGATCTGGCTGAAGTGCGACAGGGTCAGGACCTTGTTCTTAAAGAGGTGCGCCCTCGGCAGCAGCTCGGCCAGGTGAACGTGTCCCCCGGCGCGCGCGTCGGCCAAGGTCTTGCGATCGTCGAGGAAGGTGCATTCCGTAATAAGGACCTCCGCGTCGAGGATCTGCGGCGTCCGGTCAAAGACCTCCGGCAGCGTGTCGCCCGTCACCGCAAGAAGTCGTTGCTCCTCCATGCGATCGATCTCGACGCCATCGCGTTTCAGCTGGACGACCTCCTGGCCTGGGAGCCCGATAAACTCGTCGCGCAGCTTCTTGACGGCGCGCACGACGAGGTAGCCGCAGGACGGCACCGGGTGATAGGTGCGGAAGGGTTCAAGCCAGATGTCGCGGCCGATTGGGTAGCGCTCGCCTGGCTTTACTGGCGTGACCGCCTCGAGCAGGGGGTAGCGCTGCGACTTCTCCCAGGCGCGGATGGTGGCCTCGAAGTCCGCCGCGGCCTGCTCTGGGACGTAGACCGTGGGGGACTTCATCCCGTAGAGTTTACGCAGCGCCAGCAGGTAGGGGATGCCGCCAGCGTGGTCCATATGGGTGTGGGTCAACGCGATGTGATCGCAGCGCAAGAGCGAATGGCGCCCGCGGCCCACGTCTATCGCGAGGCGCAGCTCTGGGATGCGGACGGCCGTCTCGATGCCGCCAAGGGAGAAGCCCTCGACCCGATAGCCTCCGGCGAACAGGGGCGCCCAGCTGGCCGCCGTCGGCGGTTGTAAGGGCTGGGGCTGCGTGTTAGAACCATGACCACTTTGATCCGGAGGAGACTCATGCGACATCGATTGACTTCCGTGTTTGGCGGCCTAAAAGCCCACAAGACCGCCATAATGGCTGCCAAGGTGTTCGTACTGACGGCCACCATCATGAGCCTCGGGCTCGGCGGTTGCGACAACAAACGCACAAAACTGACCGAAGAGGAGATGAACCAAGGCGTCCAGAGCCGCGGTACCGTCGCGCCTAGCGAGAAGATCGTCGCAGATCCTCGCTGCGAGCTCGCTGAGAAGGTCGAGACCCCGGACGAAAACTCGGCCGAGTGGGTCGTGCAAGAGATCTACGCAGCGGCCGCGGCGACCGGCGACGATGACGTGAACTTCCAGCGCTTTTACAAGCACTTCGACGATTCCGTGGCGGAAAAATGGGCGCGCGACCAGTATTGGCCTCGCTTGAAGACCCACGTCAGCAAATATCTCGAAGGCGAACCCGATGTGGCGACCATCTTTACGATCTGCGATCGTCGCCAAGAGACGCCGGACTCAGTGAAACTCTTTATCAAGAGCAATGACATCTCGAAGAGTAACCCGCCGATTACGTTAAAGAAGCTCCCGGACGGTACGCACCGCATCGTGTTCTTCACCTACTGAGTCGCCCCGACCTCGGCCGGGCCATGGGCCTGTGGTCGTAGGTTGGCCGCGCTTCGAAACTGACCTCTCACGTGAGAGAAAAATGAGCCGAAAGTTTAATCCATTCAAGGGCCAGTCCCTTCGATCTGTTCGATCTGTTCGATCCCTCATGGGTGCGATCGGTGCGCTTGCAACGATCGCGACAGGCTGCGACGAGCTGGCCGGTGAGGCGCCGATCTCGGTCGAGATCGTGGCGCTCACTGGTACAGCGTGCGGTGATCCAGCCGCTCCGAACGCGGGCACAAGCCCCTTCGCCGAGCTCTCGTCGCTGCAGGTCTCCGTCAACGGTCCCTTGCCGGGCACCGGGGTCTTCGGCCAGCTCGCGACAAAGACGATCCGCCTCACTGAGGGATCGGCCCTCACGCTGAGCAAGATCCCCGAAGGCACGAACCGTGAGGTCGTGGCGCTGGGCACCGGCGCGGGTGGGAGGTGGTACGGGCGAGACACCGGCCTCGTCGTCCGCCGCAACGAGGACACAGCCGCGTCCCTCGTCCTCAGTAAGATGGACGCCTTCTCTTGCGTCCCCACGCCGGCCGAGCTCAAGAACGTGGTCTTCTCGGCCGCGGCATCACTTGGCGACGGCCGCGTGCTTGTGACGGGTGGTTTCCGCACATCCTCCGGCTCGGCGATCGGCGAGCCGACGGCCCAGGCCTTTATTTACGATACGCGCACCGGCAGCCGCGAGTTCTTGGGCTCCATGGGCGCCGGCTTAGAGCGCGGCGCCCACACGATGGTCCACGTGCCGGCAGCCAATCAGGTCATCATCATTGGTGGTGCAACCGAACTCGGGGTCGACACGACGCGCCCCTTCCCGGTCCGCCTCGACCGCACGAAATCACTTGATGATGCAATCATTTTTGATATCGCCACGAAGCAGTTTCGCCGCGCCGACACACGCATGGGCGTCGGCCGCGCGTTTCCTCGCGCCCAGCTCCTCGGCGACGGGACGGTGCTCGTCACCGGCGGCGGCGAGTGGCCCTTCGTCACGGGCGACGATCGCTACGTCGAGGTCGATTTCTATGACTACCAAGCGACCGGCGGCCTCGGCGGCTTCCTCGACATCCCTAAGCTGCGCTCGTTCTATTCGCGCGCCGGCCACTCTCTGACCCTCATCAACAACTCCCCCGAGGGTCTCAGCCAGCTCCTCATCTGGGGTGGCACGACCGCGGATCGCTCTCTCGGCAACCCCGCAGAGGTCTATCGCCAGAGCGGTCGCCAGCGTGAGGGCGTCAACGGCACCTTCGCCGAGGTCGTGATCGTCGGCGAAGAGCCGACCTTCCTCTACTTCCACGAGACGACCCCGCTGATCGGCAACCGCTTCTTGGTGACGGGTGGCGGCGCGCATCGCGACGGGGCCATTCAGGCGCCCGCCAACGACGAGGCGTGGCTCTTGACCTACGTGGACCAGCCCTCGCCGACCATTCAGGCGCAACGACTCCCTGGGTTTGGGGCCGGTCGTGTGTTTCACAGCGCCCTGTCCTCGGACGCCCGGCATGTCTCCGTGGTCGGTGGTTGGAACGGAATCGACGCGCTCAGCGGCGGGGACCTCCTAAAGACCTTTGACGTCAACGCGCTCCCCAACCCGTGGGTTGGCGGGACGACCGCCAGCTCGGCGTCACGTGGCGGGCATACCGGCATTTTGACCCCGGGCGGTTCTCTCCTCCTCGTCGGCGGTGACGCGGCGGCGACGCCAGGCACAGTCTCTGGCAACTTAAGCGCTGAGATCTACACGCCGTACTATCTCCCGTTGCCTTGAGGACCGTTCGCCTTCCCGGCCGGGTTAGGCGACCCTTACTTCACTTATCGCTATTTCGCCGGTACGCCGGTCTACGGATGAGGCCTCGCTATGTCAGACAAACCTTATCGCTCACGTCCTCGTTGGACGGCCGCCTTGACGGCCATCGCCTTTTCCACGGTTAGCGTAAGCCTGTCGGGCTTGGGCGTCGGGACAGCCTTCGCGGCCCCCGACGCGCCAGACCAGAAGGCCTCCCAGAAGGTGTCGCTCTTCGTGTTCCCAAAGGGGCGCTTTGCCGCGGCCGAGGCTGCCCTCCTGCAGAGTCTGTTGCGGGCGCAGCTTGAAAAGCTCGTGGCCACGCGCGCCGCCGGCCCTGGCGCCGAGCCGGTGCGCAGCCTTGAGAGCCTGGTCGGCGTCTCGATCGAGAACGGCTTCCGCGCGCTCAACGACCGCAAGGCCGCGGTCGCGCTCGAGAACTTCGAGAAGGCCTACCAGACCGCCACGGCGTGGGAGGGACCGATCTCCAAGCGGCTGATGGCCCGGATGACGAAAGGTCTCGGCGCGGCGCGCATCATGCTCGGAGATATCGGGCCGGGCCAGGAGCTCATCGAGAACTCGTTGAACTTAATCCCGGACCAACAGATCTCGGAGTACGGTTGGACCTTGGACCTCCGGACGGCCTTTAACGAGCTGCTCGAGCGCCGCGTAGGACTCGAGCCCGGCGCCCTCGATATCGACGTGCTCCCCGAGGGCGCGGTCGTACGCGTCGATGGCGAACTCAAAGGGTTCTCGCCCCTGCAGGTCGGCGACCTCTCGCCCGGCCGGCACTGGGTCGAGGCCGGCGCGGACGGCTACCGTTGGCAGGGTATGTTCGTCGATGTGCCTGCCGGGGACTCCTCGATCCATGCCGTCGAGCTCATGCCGGTATCGAACGCAAAAGAGCTCAGCGGCGCCATCTCCGCGCTCGAAAAGGCCATCTCGCGGGGCTCCGCCGCGAGCCAAATGGCGGACGCTCAGGCGCTCATGAAGTCCGACGTCGTGATGGCCCTTGAGGTCGGCTCGACGAACAGCGACTACGTCTTTTCGGGATACATCAAGGAAGGCAACGGGGCACCACGCAAGCTGTCGGCCCAGTTTCCAAAAGACGGGACCTTCGTCGCCCGCGCGCGGTCGTTTTTGGCTCAGTCGCTGAAGGTCGCCGAGAGTGAGGACGACTCGTTGCTGTCCCTCGATGGCCCGCCGCAGACCAGCATCATGGCCGCGGGCGAGCTCGTCATCGATCCGAACGACCCGATTTTTAAGTCCGAAACCGGCAAGAAGCAGAGCAGCGTCACCGATGAGTGGTGGTTCTGGGCTATCGTCGGCGGCGTGACAGCCGGCGTGGTCGCCGGAAGCGTCGTGCTCTTCTCGGGCTCGGATGGCGGTGGTGGGCCGACTGGCCGCGTGCTCGTGAACGTCAACGCCTTGCGTTGACTACATCGCAGGGCCTGACCCTCGCGGTGTCTTAGTCGGGTATTTTGGGCGGTCCTTGGGGGCCGCTTCTTTCGTTTATTGACGTAATGTCAGCGTTGGGCTCCACCGCGTCGGGACCTTGGTAGGCGTGCACTGGTCTGGCGGCGTTGGCCGAGGGTGACCTCATTGTCGCGTTCCGTCACGTCGTTCGAGCGATGCGGCCGAACCCGACGGGTTTGATGCGGGCGGGCCCATGGCCACGCCGCCGCCGCCCGTGTCGTAGGCTGCCTGCTGGGATATGCACCTCGCGGACGTCGGGGGGGCAGCGCGTCTGCCGTCGCGCGCGTGCCGGACGAGACCGCACGGAGGATGGCTAACAGCTGGGCGGTGACCTGTGCGCAGTGTTGGGGCAGACGCTTGTGGACTGTGCCGGTCTACCTGGCCGATTGAGTCCACACAGCCTCACGCGAGAGCGATGATGACGACACATCACCCGCCGCCAGCTCGCACGGCCAAGGCGCGGGCGGCCTCGTTGGATCTCGTCGAGACGCGGCTTGGCGTGAGTACACGATGACCGTGCTACTTGCTCGTACCCGCTTCGAGTGTGACCTCGTGGCGCTCGACCGAGTCGCCGTCCTCGGCAAAATCGATGCTCACGATGTAGGCCTCGCGCACGGCGAGTTGTGCTTTGCCATCCTCGCATCCGGTGATCTCGAGGTTGAGGGTGGTCTGGAAGATCATGTCGCCGCCGCGCGTGATCTGCATGAGCGTGACGGCGCCCGGGTCCAAGGGGTCGCGCAGGAGGTTCGTAGGCCAGTCCTCGGCGGCGAGGTCGTCGGTCTCCGACAGGGTGAGCTTGCCGGCGTCTATCGAAAAGTACCAGAGCTCGAAGGACGACCACTCCGCGCTGGCGAGCCAGCTTCCGGTGAGCTCGCACGCGGTCGCGCCGTCGGCCTTGCCCCCGAGCGTCGGGTCGCCGGTCGTCGACGGCGCATTCTCGTTCGTGCAGGCGCTCAGGGAGCCATGCGCCAGCAAGGCGAGTCGTAGGAAAGTGTGACGGCACGTAGCGCTCCTCGGGGAATGTCCCCGAAAGTTATGCGTTTATAGCCCCGGTCGCAATGACAAAATCTGCCAGGCGGGGTCTAGAGCGGCGATCAATTTAGTCAACTACTCGAATACACGACAAACTAGCGTGGGCATTCACTTGTCGGCAAGAGTCTGGGCTGTTTTCTCGTAGGGCGGGGGCTTGTCCCCCGCCGGTCGTCTCGGCGGGGGACAAGCCCCCGCCCTACGGTCTGCAATCAGGTCGATGCCGTATAGTGCGTCGTTTCAATGATGTAGCGCAGGTTGCTTAATTGGTCGCGTCTCTAGGCCGAGGTCGTCCCGCCGCGCGCGGCCTCGATGGCACCACGACCCGGGGTGACTGTATTACGTCCCGCGCCCGATATCCCCAACGTGACCGTTCCGTCGCACGTTCCGTGTGTAGACAGCGCGGCGGGCCAAGTTGGGGATGGTCAGGGGAAGATGTCGCTGTGGGGAAAATTCGGGATGATTACTGGGCCCCCTTCTGGTGTTGTGAGCCGGGTAATTGTCTCCGATGGCCAGCCAATCGTCATAGAATCCCAGAGGTCGCTCTCGACGAGATTCACGTTCGCCCACTGCTCGCGGAGCTGGCCGTAGATGTAAACGCGAATCGTGGTCTTGGACGGACCATAAATCCGGTCATCCCAATAGTGCGCGCCGACACGATAGGTGGCGCCGAACTCAGGTGAATCGAGCAGAAGTGTTTCCGGGCCGGCGCCATCCGTGTCGTCACGGGTGAATTTGGGATTGTTGAGAGGACCCGAGCCGCCCCAGTCGGGGTTGTTGTTGCGCCAGTTGGAGTCGTAGGTGTCGTGAAAGTACTGGTTGCTGGCGTTCGGGTGCAGGAAGTGAAGATCCATGTCCGAACCGGTGGACTCGCCGAAGCGGTCAAAGCCGGTGTCGGTCTGGTTTGAGTCGCCGGGGGTATCCCAGAGGAGCTCAACGCGGATGGCCTCGTCCGAGGTCACGACGACGAGATAGGTCGCAGGGCTGCAAGCCTCGGTGCCGACCGCGTCCCAGACGTTGAGGGTGAAGCGGTACTCGCCGACATTGTTGGCCTCGAAGGTAATATCTTGATCTTGTGCGCCGGGGAAGAAGATCGAGGCGGAACCCTGAGGTTGATCGATGGTCCAGAGCCACCGGGTTACTGCGCCGGTTGACGACGTGGAGTTTCGTGCCGAGAGGTGAAGCACCGTCTGGGGCAGGACCTCGTCACCCTCGGTGACGGTGATGACGGCCGTCGGGCAGCCGCCAGTACCGTCCACACAAGCCCCTTCCAGGCAGATCTGCCCATCTTGGCAAGGTGTGATGGTTGTAGTAGCACCACATGAGTCACAGGTCGCGATGGCGTGGCCTATCGCGTCACAAGTAACGGAGTCGGGCTCGCAGACCTGCGGCTGACAATCGGTGCTCGGCGTGTCTGGCTGTAGGGCGATGTCGGGGCTCGTTGTGTCTGACGGCGTGGTGATGTCAGAACTCGTTGTGTCGCCGGAGAAGGGGACCTCGTCGATGCAGGCGACGAGCAGGAACGAAAGGATGAGAGCTGGAAGCGATACTTTCATCGGGGGGAAATCCTAGTGGAGGTTGCGGTGGATGGAAAGGCATGAGCTTGGGCGACGCCCGGTCATGGCGCGACGGGCGCAAGTCCGGGCAGGTAGATGCTGTTCGGCCAGGTAGCGCGGAAGCGGTTGATGAGATGTTGGGCTTTAGCCGTGCGGCCGGAGGCGACGGCGAGGCGGATAAGAAGCACTTCGCGTTCTTCGGCGAGGAGTCCGCGTGGGGCAAAGCGCTGATGGTTGGCGAGGAAGGTGCGAGCGGCGGCTAGGTCGCCGGTTTTCAGCGCAGCGCGGGCGGCGGCGATGAGGGTGTGTTCGGCAGGTGGTGAGGTTTGGCGCCGGGACAGGGGCCTTGGGGCCGGGGTGACCACTGCGGGCGGCGATGCAGCGGCTGCGGCTGCTGGTTCGGGCGTGGGTGCTGACGGGGCGACGGGGGGAACAACGATTTCTGACAAAGTGTCAGAAATCGCCGACGTTGCGAGGTCAGGCGTTGCAGGGTCTGGGGCATGGGTGTTTTTTGACAGAGTGTCAGAATCTGCGGGCGTTGCGGCGGCAGGCTTGGTCGTGTCGGGGGTGCCTGCGTTTTCCGCCAAAATGTTGGAAAACGCGGGCGGCATCCGAGGGGTTTCGGGGGAGGGCCGGTTGGACGCGAGATACCATGCGACCCCCCGCCCAGGAGGAAGAGCGTGGCTAGAAGCTTGGCGATGCCGGCGGCCTTTCCGACAGCTGCCGCCGTTGGCGCCGCAGATGGCAGTGTGGCCACCGAGGTCTCGACGCGCGCTAGGAGGCGAGCGCGGAGGTCGTCGGCGACCGGGGGCACCGTACGTTCGGCCGCCAGCAGGCCGCTATGTGAGACTCGACGGGTAAAACCGGCGGCTTCAGGTTCGGATCCTTCATGCGGTTTCTCCTGATGCGAGGAGGCGTGCAATCTCGGCGCTAAAACGTTGGCGTGCGAGGCGAGGCCGCGAGTAGAGGGTGTTGAGGGGGGGGCTTCAGCGCAGCGACGAGGTCGGGGATCGGCGTCGCGTCTAGATCATGGGCGACAAGGACTGCGCGCTGTTCGGCGTTGAGCGCGTCGAGGGCCTTCAGAACCAAGGCGCGCTGGCGGGCGGTCGCGAGGTCTTCGTCGGGGCCGGAGATGGTTGCGTCAGCGGAGTCGGGCCTGACTGAGAGGTCTTCTCGGGTGAACGCCGCGCGGCGACGGTAATCGGCGACCAAGCGGACGGCGATGCCCTAGAGCCACGGGCGGATGGGGCGTGAGCGATCGAAATCAGCGAGGCGTCGATACATGGTAAAGAATGTATCGTGAGCGAGGTCCTCGACATCACATGGGCGAGCACCGAGGCGGCGGAGCGTGCGCAGGAGCCATGCGAGCTCGGCGTCGTAGATGGCACGGAAGAAGGTTGCGTTATCGGGAGGGGTCGGGGACATCGTCACAAGTGTATTGGGACGACGGCGTGAATCCGTCACCAGAATCGACAGCGGGCGGGTCTTTTTTCGCGGGACTCAGGGCGCGGCGGCGGCGGGGTCGGGCCCGGTCGGAATCAGGAATGCGATGTGAAGTCCGACGAAGAAGTTTGGCGCCGTCCAGATGGGCGCGCTGTCGTGGGTGACGCGGGCGCGGACCAGTGGGGCGCCGAGCTCGATTGCCGGGCGGAGGACGACGGGGCCGATGTCGATACGGACGCCGATGGTCAAGGTCGGGGCGACGTGGGCGGTGATGGCAGGCGGTGACAGGGGTGTCAGATCATTGGTGCTGAAATGATAGAAGCCGACAAGAAGACCGGCGCAGAGGTCGAAAGCCGCCGGCATCCAGCAGAGGTGGGTGCGGGCCGCGAAGGTCGTGGCTTCGGGGGACTCAGGGGCCTGAGGGAGGGTGCGCGAGACGCGGAGATTCAGTTCGAGGCCAAGGCCAGGGCGGGCAAGGCTGAGTTCGACACCACCGCCAGCGGCGAGGCCCGGGGCTTCGAAGAGATGCGCGGCACTGGACGGCCCGACGGCAAGGCGCCATGCGGGGCTGCTTGGGGCAAGGTCGGGCGGGGGTAGCTTCCGCTGCGGCGCGGGCGGCAGGCGGCGCGTCGGTCGGGGCGCGGCGGGCGGGGCCTAGGGCATCGCGGGCGAGGGCGTCTTCGATGGCCATCGCGAGCATAAGGGCGACCGGTTCGCGGAGGTCGGCGCAATCGGTGACGCGGGCTTCGAATGCGCGCTGGCCGCGGAAGGCAGGGGTGCCGACGAGGCGGAGTTCGGCCCTAAAGCCGGCCGGGGTGGCGCTGAAGGTGATGTGGATGTGCGGGCTGTGGTGGGCGTGGATGAACGGGTCGTGGCCAAGATGCAGGACGGCGCGGGCGGTAAGGGTGGCGGCGTCGGGGCATGTCGGCGCGGCGGCGGCGACGATGAGGCCGACGCGCGGGGTAGCGAGAGCTTCGAGGGCTCGGAGCGTGAGGGGCATAGCCCCAAGCAGCATGCTGAAGCAAATAATTACAACGATGGTGAAGGCGCGACGTACAGGCATTCGGGTCCTCACAGAGAAGTGGCCTCTACCGGAGAATGTCCGGTCGAGGCAAGCCCTTCCTGACGACGACCGCGGGCACAGGATCCCGGTCATCTTTCAATATCACAGAGATATCACAGGATGGTTTTCCGTATCACAGCAACGATCGCCAACGGCTCAATAGCGCGCGGCCGCTATTCATAAAGCCGAATAGGTGGCGGCTTGTGGTCAAGCGAAGGCACAAAAAAAGGGCCGACCCAAGTGAGTCGACCCTTTTGTGCGAGGCGCGAACGCCAAGCGCTTACATCACTTGCCGAGGATGTACTTGTCGATGACGCTCGAGAACGCCTCGACCGTGTATCCACCGGGTGCGGTGAAGCGGCGACCGTTGATGAAGACGGTCGGGGTGCCACGGACGCCGGCCTTGCGGCCTTCGGCCATCTCGGCTTCGATCAGCGCGTTGTGGGTGCCGGCAGCGATGCAGGCTTCCCATTTGGCGACATCGACACCGATGGTGGTCGCGTAGGTCTTGAGGTCGTCGTTCGAGAGAGCCTTCTGGTTGGCGAAGACCTGGTCGTGGAACTCCCAGAACTTGCCCTGGTCGTTGGCGCACATGGAGCCGAGGGCCGCAGGCTTGGCCTCTTTGTGGAAGTCCAACGGGAAGTGCTTGAACGCGATGACGAGGTCATCACCGTACTTCTCCTTGAGGGCGATGAGCGGTGCGCCAACGCGTGAGCAGAAGGGGCACTGGAAGTCAGAGAACTCGACGATCTGGATCTTCGCGTTCTTGTCACCCTTGAGCGCCGAAGCCTCGAGGTTGAACTCGTTGACTTTCTCTTCCAAGGGCTCGAACACCCGGCCGTCTTTGACGACTTCGGTGTAGACGTCGGCGGCGGGGATGCCCTTAGCGACGAGGGCCTGAGCCTTCGTGAGCTCTTCGTCGATGATCTCCTTGAACTCTTCAATCGGCTTGGCGCCCTGGAGCTTGCGGCCGTTGATGAAGATATTCGGCGTACCGCGAGCGGTCACCTTGCCAGCGAGATCCATGTCGGCCTTGATGCGGGCATCGTGGCGCGGCGCGGCGAAGCACTCGTTGTACTTGGCGAGATCGAGGCCGATGTCGGTCGCGTACTGGACGAGGTTCTCGGGGGCGAGGGCCTTCTGGTTGGCGAACATCTTGTCATGCATTTCCCAGAACTTGCCCTGCTCTTGCGCGCAGAGGGCTGCGGTCGAGGCGCCGACAGCGTGCTTGTGGAAGGGAAGGGGGCTGTGCTTGAAGACCGTGCGGATCTTACCGTCGTAGTCGGTCATGAGCTGGTTTAGGGTCGGCTCGACCTTGCTGCAGAAGGGGCACTCGAATTCGCTGAAGACGACCATGGTGATGAGCGCGTCCGGCGCGCCCTTGATGGCGTCAACCTTGTTGTCGACGTCGACCTTGTAGACGGTCTTGTCGACCGGCGCCTTGCGCGGCACGTTTTCGGGAGGCGTCTTGCCGCCGTAGACGAAGTTGTAGAGGTTCTCGTTGTTGGCCTTGAGGCGCTCCTGGATGAAGGCGTCGCCCTTCTTGTCGCCAGCGGCGGCGAGCTCGGCGTCGACAACTTCCTTGAACTTCTCGTAGGGCTGCGCGCCCTTGAGGTTCACACCGTTGATGAAGAACGCCGGCGTACCGGTCGCGCCCACGGCGTTCGCGATCGCCTGGTGCTGGTTGACGACCGTGTCGAGGGTCGCGTCGGCGATGTCAGCCTTGTACTTCGCGAGGTCGAGACCGATCTCGGTCGCGTACTTCTCGAGCTCGGCGGTGCCGAGGGCCTTCTGGTTGGCGAACATCTTGTCGTGCATTTCCTGGAACTTGCCCTGGCGACGGGCTGCCTCGGCGGCGATTGCGGCGCCGCGAGCGTTCTTGTGGAAGGGCAGGGGCTGATGCATGAACGAGACCTTGAGACTACCGCCCAGCTCTTTTTTGAGCTGGTCGAGAGTCGGGTTCACTCGGCTGCAGAAGGGGCACTCGAAGTCGGAGAACTCGATGATCTCGATCTTCGCTTCGGAAGCGACGACTGGGGCCACCACGCCTTCGACGGGCGGGGCTTCGACTTGGGTGGGCTGTGTGGGCGTGGCGGGGGCTTCTTTCTTACAGCCGGTCGCGAGGACCGATGCTGCTAGGATTAGGCCGGTGAGATACGTCACCTTCATACTGATTCTTCCTCCTGAAATAACTCCCCGACAATCCGCAATCTTGTGGGCCGGGATGCTTGTTTTCTGTCTGTAATCGCGGGATTGGCTTAATTGCCCGCCCTGTGAGGCGCGGACACTCGCACACGCGAGCGTCTTGGGCAAGTCCGGGTTTTCATAGCCCTGAGACCACGACTCAACGCGGGAAGGCCGCGTGGAGTTCAATCGTTCGTCGATTTCATGCGCGAGGTCGTGTTAGGCCGAGGCGGACCGAGACTGGGAGGGGGACACATGGCGGCGATCGGAATCTCTAATGTACGGGGCGTGGCGGCCATCTTCGCGGCGGTCCTAGCTTTCGCGGCATGTCGCGGGCAGGGCGAGGTGGCTGTTGAGCCAGGCCTGGCCGCCGCGTCGGCACCACGGATCTCAGAGACGGTGGCGCCGGCGGTTGTCGAGGCGCCTGATGCCGTCGGTGGGACCCAAAGCGACTCGGAGGTCGGCCCGCTGGACCCTAGGTACCTCGCGAGCTTCGAGCAGGACGCTTGGTACGGCGTGTACTTCTCGGGAAAGAAGGTGGGGCATGTGCACCGCTATGCCCGGCGCGATGGGGAAGGGGTGGATGCGCCGTGGCTCATCGGGTTCGACCTCTTGATGCGCTTTGAGGCTGGCTCACGTGTCAATGAGCTCCGTGGCAAGGAGACACGCTACTACGCGCCGACGGCACCTTATCGGCTTGTCCGGTCTGAATACGAGCAGCGCGGAATGCTATTCGACGAGGCTCGCGTCGCCGTCGTTGGGCCAACGGGCGAGATGGTCATCACCCGGACGGTCGGCACGGACGCGCCGACCGAGAGGCGCGTGCCGGCCACGCGCGAGACCCTGGCCGATCAATTATTGACCGCCCCCCTCGACGCGTCGCTCATGCCTCCGCCCGGGGGCACAAAGGGAATGGTCTGGAGTTGGGAGCAGGAAAAGGACGACCTCGCGACCGTCGAATCGGTCGGCGTCGAGTCGGTGGTCCGGGCGGGCATCCAGACCGAGACGATGACGCTGCGGGTGAAGTTGCCAAGCGTCGGGGTGCCGATGGAGGTCAAGGTCGCGACGGGCGGCATAACCCTTGAGAGCACCCTTGGGCCGTCGCTGGTCATGAAGCTCGAAGACCGGGTCATCGCTGAGACCGGGATCACTGGGCTGGATGTGGTCGGGATCTCGATTAAGTCGCCGAGACGCCTCGGTAGTCCAGTGGATCTGCAACAATTGGAGTTCCAAGTATCGCTCGCCGCCGACGTGACCCTGCCCGATGGCCCCGGTCAGACCGTGACGGCCATAGAAGGTGAGGACAGGCGCGCGCTGGTCGTGCGGGACGCCACGGGCACGATCGCGGCTGACGAGGCGTCACGCGCCGCGGCGCTCTTGGCGGACGCGACGATGGACAGCGAGCATCCGGACGTGGTGGCCAAGGCGCGCGAGCTGACGTCGACGATGGGGTCCGACGCGGCCAAAGTCGACGCGATCGCCACCTGGGTCTATCGCACCCTCGATAAGAAGCTGGCCACGCATCTCCCGGCGGCATCCGTCATCTTAAAGACGAAGGTCGGCGACTGCACTGAGCACACGTGGTTGACAGTCGCCCTGCTGCGCGCGATCGGCATCCCGGCGCGGCCCGTCTTTGGGGTCGCCTACACCGGGGACTCCGAGGCGATCTTCGCCTATCACGCGTGGGTTGAGGTGGCGGTGGACGGGCGCTGGGTGGCGATCGACCCGACCTGGGGCGAGCGCGTCGCCGACGCGACCCACCTCAAGTTTGGTCACGAGCCGGGCCAGGTCGCCGCCTTCTTGGACATCATCACGATCGACGCCGTCGTCGCAAAATAGGCAGGACAGGCTAAGATGCGCTGGGCCAGAGGCGGCGGGCCACGGCCGGCGCGTCGAGGGGGACTAGCTCGGCCGGGTCAAACGCCCGCCACCCGAGGTTTTGGCCCGCGGAGCCCCGAAACCAGGTCACCTGGCGCTTGGCGTATTGGGCGTGGCCGGTCGCGATCTTTGGGGCCAAGGCGTCAGGGTCGAGGGGCCCCGGCCGGCCGACGGTCAGGGCCGCGACGACGGCGCGATAGCCGAGGGTGCGTAGGCCCGGCGCGTCTTCTGGGGTACCCGAGGCGAGGAGGCCTCTGACCTCGTCAATGAGCCCATCGCGTAGCATCGCCCGCGCTCGGGCCTCAATGCGGCTGCGGTGAAGGGCGCGCTCGGGGGTCAGCGTCACGAAGGCGGTCGCCGCGAGGATCTCTGGGCCCACGGCGCCGGTGCTGCCCCCGGACCGATGCCATTCGGTGAGGGTCTTCTCGGTCCCGAGGGCGACGGCGAGGGCGCGCGTCACGCGTTGGGTGTCGAGGGGCGCGATGCGGGCGGCGCTGACGGGGTCGTGTGCGGCCAGCTCGCGGTGGAGCGCCTCACAGCCCTCGGCCTGAAGCCGATCTGCGACGAGGGTCTTCATCGCATCGGGGACGTCCGGGATGTCGGCGAAGCCCTCAAAGAGGGTGCGGAAATACAGGCCCGTCCCGCCGACGATGATGGCGCGCTTGCCTCGGCTTCGGATGTCCTCAAGGGCCTCTTTGGCGTGTGTCGCCCAGCGCACGGCGTCGCTCTGCTCGGTCGGGTCAAGGAGGTCGAGGCAGTGGTGGGTCACCTCAGCGCGTTCATCGGGCGAGGCCTTGGCGCTGCCGATGTCCAAGCCCCGGTACACCTGGACAGAGTCAGCGGAGATGATCTCGGCGTCGTAGGCCAGCGCGAGCCGCAGGGCGAGGTCGCTCTTGCCGCTGGCGGTGGGGCCCGATAGCGCGATGGTGGCGGGGATGGCGGTTGTCATTCGGGGGGCTCATCGCCGGGAGGCGTCGCGCTCAAGATCTCAGGGAGGGGAACGGAGCGCATGGCGTCACCACCCCGGGCTGTGGCCGGCAAGGCGCTCCAGGTGCGGTAGAGGCGCGATAGGGCCTCAGTATCCCGGGGTGGCGTGGCAAAGCCTGACATAATGTCGAGTATTCTCGTCGCGGGGATCGAGGGGGACCTCTCGACGAGGTCCGCCAGCGCCAGGACGAGCTCCTTGGCGGGCGCGCCGGCCAGGCCAGTTGGAATTCCTAAGATCTGAAATGAAGAGCCCCCGAAGGACTCGACCCAGAGGCCGAGCTTGCCGAGGTCACCGAGGCGTGTCTTTAGGGCCTTCGCGGCGCGCGGGCCGACCTCGAGCATAATGGGCATCACGAGAGGGCGACTTGCCGCGCCACCCCCCTCTGCGGCCCGCCCGATGGCGTCCCGAGCGACGTCGCGCGCGAGGCGATCGGGGGAGGCGATGAGCAGCTCGCCCCGCGGGGACTCGAAGAGGGCGTGCCCGCTTGATAAGGTCCCGATCCAGGCGCCGAGTTGGGGGTTGGGCGCGGTTGTCTGATCCGTGGAGGGCTCCGTCAGGCTTGGCTCGCGGCGATCGGCCGCGACGGCGGCGGGTACCACGACGATCGGCCGTGTCGCGTGGTGTGCGGCCCCGTGGGGCACCCGCGACGGCGTCTGGAGCCCCAGCGGCAACGATCCGGTCTGCGGTGCGCTGGGTAGCGGACGCTGCCAGTCCGCGAGGCTGGGTCCGTAGCGAGGGGTCGCCTCGGCGATGGTGTCGGGGCGGCGCGCATTGAGGGCCTCGAGGGGCAGGGGGGCCTCCTCGCGCCAGGGGCGAGACTGCAGCGTCCGCTTGATCGCCGCGAAGACGACCTGGTGGATGAGGCTTGGGTGTGCGAAGCGGACCTCCGCCTTAGCCGGGTGCACGTTGACGTCGACATCGGCGGGGGGCAGGTGAAGGTAGATGACGGCTTGGGGAAAGCGTCCGGCGTTGAGATCGCCGGCGTAGGCTGACACCAGCGCGTGGTGCAGGTTGCGGTCGCGGATGCGGCGGCCATTTACAAAAAGATAGATGTGGTTGGCGTGGCTCTTGGCGGTCTGCGGCGCCGAGACGAAGCCGGACACGCCGATGCCGTGGTGTTCAGCGCTGACGTCATAGAGGCGTCGCGCCACATCGCGGCCGAGGACCTGGCTGGCCCGGTCGCGGAGGTGGCGCGTAGCCACATGGTCGATCGTGACGCGTTCGTTGTGTTGCAACCGAAAGTGGACATGGGGTTGGCCTAGCGCGAAGGCGTGGACCAGCTGCTGGATATGCGCGAGCTCGGTCGCGTCGCTCTTGAGGAACTTGCGCCGCGCAGGCACGTTGAAGAAGAGGTCGTGGACCTCGATGCGCGTGCCTTGGGGCGCCCCGGCCTCGCCCACGCGCGCAGCGCCGCCTCCGTCGATGTCGATGCGGACGCCGACGGGGTCCCCTTCGCGCTGGGTGATGAGGACAAAGCGCGACACGGACGCGATGGACGGCAGCGCTTCGCCACGGAACCCAAGTGTTTCAATCGCTTCGAGGTCCGTGGCGGTGCGCAGCTTGCTGGTCGCGTGGCGCAGGATCGCGGTCGTAGCGTCCTCGCGGCTCATCCCCGAGCCATCATCGACGACCCGGATGAGGGTGCGACCGGCGTCCTCGAGATCGACGAAGATGCGCGTGGCGCCGGCGTCGATGGCGTTCTCGATGAGCTCCTTCACGACGGAAGCCGGTCTCTCGACGACCTCGCCCGCCGCGATTTGGTTCGCGACATCGTCGGGGAGGATAGCGACGCGTCTGTCCAGCTCGTTCATCGCGTCTCCCGCGCCAGACTCAGCCCTTGACGAGGCGGAGCTTCGGCCTCTCGGCGGGCTCCGTCTCGGTGGGCTCAGCGCCGGGCTCTTCGTGGGCGCGGCCGCCCTCGTGGACAATAAAGATAGGTCGCTGCGGGGGCTCCTGGACGGAGGCTACGGCTAGGTCGAGGTCCGGGGCCGCCACGGTCGTGGCCGGCGTGACCGCTTGAGGGTGGGCGGCAGCCAGGGCGGCGCGAAGCTCGACGGGCGCGGCGTCAGGCCAGACGAAGCCGTCGTGCTCTAGGTCGGGCCACGTCATCGCGAAGACCGCGGACCATGGGATCGTGCAGCCGAAGTTCGCGCGGTTAAAGGATAGGACCGCGTAGACCCCCTCCTCGTCGATGTCGAGGGCCGGCAGGTTGAAGGCCCACGCGAGGTTTAGGCGCAGCATCGGCTGAGACTTGAGGTGCATCGGGACGATGACCACGTCGGGCCGCGGGTCCAAGTGCAGCATCACGAGCCCATCTTCGAGCATGGCGCGGAGCTGTTCGCATTTCTGGCGGGCGTGAGGATCCTTCATGTGGCGGCTCATAACAAGGGCGGCCCCGCCTCACAAGCTTTGGTTCAATCAACGCGCCTGAGCCGCCAAGGGCGGGTCCGTGGCGCGTCGACCAAGGATAAAGATGGGTGCGGCGATCAGCAGGAGGCCGCCCGCGAACGCCAGAGGCCACGGCGTGTTCGGGGCGAGGCCAAGCCAGAGATAGCCGGTGACGGTCGCCGCGATCATCGGGGGGATGGTGTAGGGGACCTGGGTCCGGAAGTGGGCGACGACCGGGCAATCGCAGGCAGCCGCGCTCATGAGGGTCGTGTCCGAGATCAGCGAGCAGTGGTCGCCGAAGATCGCGCCGTCGAGGACCGAGGCCGCGACGAGCATGATGAGGATCGCGCCGTCGGGGTGGCCGGCGGTCAGCTCGGCCGCGAGGGGCAGGGCCAACGGGATGAGAATTCCCATCGTCCCCCAGCTGGTTCCCGTGGCGAAGGCGATTGTTGCGGCAATGAGAAATGAAACGGCGGGCAAGAGGCCGACAGGGACGTCGCGCGCCAAGGTCGCGAGGTACTGATCCGTGCCAAGGGACTTCGCCACAAAACGTAACGAAAAGGCCAGGATCAGGATCGCGAGCAGCGGGATGACCTGCCCGAGGGACTCCCAGAGCTCGCGGCCGAGGGCGCGCGCCGGCAGGAGCTTGCCGAGGACGGCCCCGGAGACGGCGATGCCAAAGCTGACGAGGGCGGCGAAGAAGAGGGCCTGGAGGGAGTTTTCAAAGACGGACAGCGCGCTGGCGAGGCCACCGACGATGACCGCCAGGATCGCGGCCAAGGCGAGCCACCCTGACCATGCGGCGGCGCGGGGTTCGCTTGGCGCCTTGTCCGGGGCGCGTCGCGTCGAGGGGGGGGAGACGAGCCCGTCGTGGAATGCGCGGCGCTCGGCCTTGAGCATCGGACCGAAGTCGCGTCCGACGGCGATCACCAGCCAGACGAAGGCGACGCTAAAGATGCAATAGAAACGATATGGTAGGGACGACACCAGCAGATCAAAGCCGTCGTTGGTCACGCCGCTCTCGTCTAGGAGCTTGATCTCATAGGCGACCCAGGTCGAGACGACGACGAGCCCGGCGATCGGGGCCGAGGTCGCGTCGACGATCCACGAGAGTTTTTCGCGAGACACCGACTGGGCGTCGGTCAGGGGGCGCGCGGCGGCGCCGACGACCAGCGCGTTGGCGTAGTCGTCGAAGAAGACGGCGCATCCCATGCCGGCCGCCGCGCCTTGGGCCCCACGTCGGGTGCCGGCGAGGCGGGTGAATGGCCGCATCAGTCGATGCAACGCGTGGGTGGAGGTCAACACACGCACCATCGCCACGAGGGTCAGCGCGAAGCCCACCACGTAGAGGTTATCTTCGTTGACGATGGCGGGGCCCATCAGATCGTTGACGAGGACCTTGGCGCTAGCCACAAAGAGGTGGTCGGCTTTGTCGTAGGCCCATCCCATCAGGTCACCGACGAACACGATGAACTCGGGGTACGCCGGCGCCGCGAGCAGCGCGCCGACCACGATGGCGATCGCGAGAGACGTGATGACGCGGTGGGTCGCCAGCGCCAGCGCGACCGCGACCAGCGCAGGAATGAGCGAGGTCGCGCCATGACCAGCGCTGTCGGGCGTCGCCCAGCGAAGGGCCGCATAGGCGCCCGCAGCCATGGCGAGGGCCACCAGCACGCGGACGATGAGAGCCGATCGGGTCGGGGATGTGGGCTCATGCATGCCAAGGGCTCCGGGATCGGCGAGCGGTCAGGTTCGGCCGACATTGTCCCCATCCGCCCGCTTTTGCAACGGGACCGAGGGGGCGCACCAGGGCAATCGGGTTCTGAGAAACTCTGCCTCGAGCGCCCGTAAGCGCGCAGAATGAGGGTGTCGCAAAACCCCACGACCGGGCAGAGAGGCGCCCTCTTGGTCCGCGCGTTTTTAACGCGCTACGGGCCTGGATAGGTTGATACTCAAACTAAAAATGCGCCGGCGCGAGGCGACGCGATGCGCGCTAAAAGCGCGCGGACCATAGGGGGGAGGCATTTGACTAACGAGCGCGGGAGCGGCCCTTGGTCCGCGCGTTTTTAACGCGCTACGGGCCTACTGGCATCGGGACGGCCCTAGTCATGGTACCCCTCCAAAGCCCGTCAACGCGACAGCCTCAGAATGCGCGCGGACCAAGGGGCGGACTTTGGCGTACGTGGTCGCCCTTGGTCCGCGCGCTTTTAGCGCGCAATGCACGCCAAAACATTTGCTGGTTGGGGTCCGCCTCGAGCGCCCGTGATTCGCGCAAAATGCGCGCGTACCGATGGCCTGCCCGACACCGATTGCGTCCGGGGGGCAACCGGTCTTGCCAGGGGCTCTGACCGGACCGGCCTAGAACTCGATTGCCCTGGGGGGCGCCATGTGGCCACAGTGAGACTAAACGGATGACTCTCGCATCGCGTTCACCTAGCGACCTAGGGTTTGGGTGGTCGGTGAAGCCTCAAGGCCGCGAAGCGGACAGCGAACCGACCACCCAAACCCTCCTTCACCTAGCGACCTAGGGTTTGGGTGGTCGGTGAAGCCTCAAGGCCGCGAAGCGGACAGCGAACCGACCACCCAAACCCTAGGTCGCGGCATGTATCTCAGTCTAAAGTCAGCCGTCTAGTCGTCGAAGATCGAGCGGATGTCGTCCATGCTGAGGCCGCCGGTGCCGGTGCCGCCGCCGCCGTCGATCACGGAGTCGAAGAGCTCCTTCTTCTTTTCCTGCAGTTCGATGATTTTTTCTTCGACGGTGTTCTCGGCGACGAGCTTGTAGACGAAGACGGGGCGGGTCTGGCCAATGCGGTGGGCGCGGTCGGTGGCCTGGGCCTCGACGGCGGGGTTCCACCACGGATCCATGTGGATCACGTAGTCGGCAGCGGTGAGGTTGAGACCCGTACCGCCGGCCTTCAGGCTAATGAGGAAGAGAGGCGGACCGTCCGGACCGTTGAAGGCGTCGATGAGGTCCTGGCGGTTACGCGTGCGACCATCGAGATAGAAGTAGCCGATGCCCTGCTCGTCGAGCCATTCCTTTAGGATCGCGAGGTGCGACGTGAACTGGCTGAAGATGAGGGCGCGGTGATTCTCGCTGAGAGCCTCGGTGATCAGCTCGTGCAGGACCTCGTGCTTGGAGCTGGCCTCGATGCCCTTGGCGATCTCGAGATCGACGAGGCGAGGGTGGCACGCGACCTGGCGCAGCTTGAGCAGCGCGTCGAGGATCGTGACCGTCGAGCCCTGCATACCGCGCTCGGCGATGGTGTCGAAGATGCGCTGGCGGGCGAGGGCGCGGACCTTGTCGTAGAGCTCCTGCTGCTCGGGTGCGAGCGGAATACGGAACACCTGTTCTGTCTTTGGCGGCAGATCGCTGGCGACCTCGCTCTTGAGGCGACGCAGCATAAACGGCGAGATCTTGATGCGGAGGCCCTTGATGTCCTCGGGCGTCTCGGACCCAAGGCGCACATAACGTGACTTGAAGGTCGCCTTTTGATCGAGAAAGCCTGGCATCAGGAAGTCAAAGACCGACCAGAGCTCGATGAGGCTGTTCTCAAGCGGCGTACCCGTCAGCGCCAGGCGGTGCTTGGACTTGAGCTTCTTCGCGGCGGCCGCGGTCTGGCTCTCGGGGTTTTTGATGTTCTGCGCCTCGTCCAAGATGACGGTGTGCCAGGTGCGGCGCTGAAGGCGCGTCAGATCGAGGCGCAAGAGGGCGTAGGTCGTGACGACGAGATCGGAGTTCTTGATCTGGTCGTAGAGCTTGTCGCGGTTCGCGCCCGTCAAGAGCACGACACGGAGGCCTGGCGTAAAGCGCTTGGCCTCCGCCACCCAGTTTGTCGCGACCGAGGTCGGACAGACGACGAGGGACGCGTGCTCGGCGCGGTCGCTCTTGTGTTCGGCCAAGAGGAAGGTCAAGGCCTGCAGGGTCTTACCGAGACCCATGTCGTCGGCGAGGATGCCGTGGAAGCCGAAGTCACGCAGGAACCCGAGCCAGTTGTAGCCCGTCTTTTGGTAGGGGCGAAGCTCGGCCTCGAGGCCCTCGGGCAGCGGCTCTTCGTGGATCCCTGAGTAGTCACGGAGGCGCTTGGACAGGCGCTTCCACTCGTCATCGGCCGTCACGAACTCGCTGTCGCCGATGAGGGCGTCGAGGACCGGCGCGTGATAGCGAGGGATGCGCCCTATACCGCCGGTCAACAGCAGCTGCGGGATCTCCATCGCGATCTGGAGGTGATGGCTGACCCACGAGTCCGGTAGGATCGCCAGGGCGCCATTTTCGAGGGTCAGGTAGCGGCGCTTGCTCTGGTAGAGCTGCAGCAGGGCGTCGAGCCCATAGCGGGAGTCTTCCACCCCGAGCTCGAGCGCGACGTCAAACCAGTCGAGGCCCGTCTGCACCCGCCCCTGGAGGCGCGGGACGATGTGTCGGGTCTTGAAGCGGGACAGGCGCTCGCGTCCAAGGACGAGCCACTCTTGCTCGAGGCGGGGCAGGTTCTCTTCGAGGAAGCCGAGGGCTGAGGGCGTGTCGAGGAGCACGGTTCCGGGGCCCGCCCCGAGGGCGAGACCTTCGTCGCGCGCCAACTGCAGGAGGCGCTTTTCCATCTCGATGTCGCGCATCACGAAGGGCGGCTCGTGGCCATCTGGCGCGCGAAGGACCTCGGAGACGGCCTCGGACATTACTTGGAGTTCCACAGGATCGCCATAGCGGAACGAGAGCTGAACCTTAAGGTTGTCGCCATCTTCGCCGAGGATCAGGAGGGGCTCTGGCGCCTGGATCTCAGGCAGGACGCCCGGATCGGCCTCGACCTTGATGATCTCGCGCATCCGGCGGAGACCTCGCTCAAGGAAGGTCGGCACCTCGCGCAGCGGCATGCGTGCCTGACGGCGCGACAGACCATACGTGATCATGCCCGAGCCCGGGCCGCCAGCGATAGGCATCAGCGCGTTATCGCCGTCAAAGAGCCAGCTAGCGTTGGGTTCCCCCGCGATCCGGGTGCGCTTGTCGAGGGTCTTGCGCTTGCCGTTGACGACGATCTGGACTTTTAGCGAGAGCCCCTGATTTTTAAGAGAATCCACGCGGATGCGAGGGCGCACGGGCTCGAGCTTGATGTGGAGGCGGCGGTCGCTGTCGCCGAGGAAGAGCTCCTGGACGCGGGAGGCCGCGCGCACAAACATGTCGAGGTTGCCGTTCTCGGCCACCAGCATGTTCGGATCGTCTTCGTCTTCTTCTAGGAGACCCGCGATGCGCGCGGTGGTCGTCTCGTCCGAGCGCTTAAACCCGAGGGCCGCCGGGTTATTAAAGAGGGCGTCGCGGAGCTGGGCGCCCGAGATGGGGCGCTCGGCGCCACGGCCGCGCTTGGAGAAGGTCGAGCGGAACAGGCGCACCCGGAGGACGTCTTCAGGCGTGAGCGGGAGATCGATGCGGACGACGAGGCGATCCTCGGCGTCATCGCCCTCGACCGCGTATTCTTGGCAGACCTCTTCGGCGTCATCGAGGATCCGACCCCAGCCGCCGGTCTCGGCGCCGCGCAGGGTTGGGTCGGCCAGCGCCGCTAGGGCCATGGCGACTTTGTGCTTACAGATCCCGTGCTTGTGCGGGCACGAGCACTCGCTTTTCAAAAGCGAAGCGTCCTTCGAGCCGAGCAGGATCCGGACCTGATAGTTGTCGCGTGCGCTGCCGGTCACAACCCCGTTGACCCAGCCTTCGTCGTCGCGCTTCGCCTCAATGACGCGACCGCTTGCGAAGTACTGACACCCTCGGGTGAAGGTTTTCTGCCCGACCTGCTTTCGCAGTCTGCGCGTTCTGAGCGACTCAATGTCGACGGTCAGCACGTGAGGACCTCGTCCTAGCTAAAGATGACGTTTACGAGCGTGGCATCGACCTGTCCGACCCTGGCAACGCGCTGAGCGCGTCCGGATGGACACATACGATGCAGTCACGCATCACTTCGCAGCGCGATGGCTGCGGGAAAAAATCCCGGGGGACAAAAGTCCCCCGGGTCTCGGACCTGGTCGGGGCGACAGGATTTGAACCTGCGACCCTCAGACCCCCAGTCTGATGCGCTACCAGGCTGCGCTACGCCCCGACAACGGTCCGAAATCTAACTAACTAACTCAATACTTTCTGGGGGCGCCACGTGGCGCCCCCAGAAAGGGACCCGAAGGTCTCAGTCGTTGAGCGTGTTCTTGAGAACCTGGCTCGCCTTGAAGGTGAGTACCCGGCGCTCGGTGATCGTGATCTCTGTGCCAGTGCGGGGATTGCGACCAACGCGTGGGCGCTTTTCACGGACCACAAAGTTACCGAAACCCGACACCTTGAGCTTGTCGCCCTTGGTGAGGGCCACTTTGATGCTCTCGAAGAGGGTGTCCACGAGATCGGCGGAGTCACGTTTGCTTATGCGAACCTGACCGTCGAGACGTGTATGAACCGCTTCTACCAAGTCTGCCTTCGTCATGCCTTCTAGCTCCTGCTCAGGCGGCTTTGACCTGCTCGACGATGCGAGCAAATCCGGCCGGATCATAGATAGCGAGGTCGGCGAGGACCTTGCGGTCGAGCGCCACGTCTGCACGGGTCAGCATCGCGATAAACTCGCCATACTTGACGCCCAACGCACGAGAAGCCGCGTTGATACGCACGATCCAGAGGGACCGATAGTCACGCTTTTTGGCCTTGCGGTCACGGTAGGCGTAGGTCCAACCCTTGTGGACTGCGTCCTTGGCCGTTTTGTACAAGGTCGAGCGACGGCCTTGATAGCCCTTCGCGACCTTGAGCAGCCGGTTACGCCGGCGACGCGCTTTAAATCCGCGTTTTACACGAGACATTGTGTTTCTCCGTCACACCGCTCGATGCGGTGGCGATTTGGTATCAGAGGTAGGGGAGCAGCTTCTTGATGCCGGGGGCGTCAGCCGCGCTGGCAAAGCCGCCCTTGCCAAGATGGCGCTTCCGCTTGGAAGACTTCTTGGTAAGGATGTGATTAAGGAGGCGCTTCGCCCGCTTCAGCTTCCCGGACGCCGTCACACGGAATCGCTTAGCTGCCCCGCGGTGTGTCTTCATCTTGGGCATGTCTACTGTCCTCCGGCTTCGCCGGCGTCGTGAAATTCGAAGAGGGGCCAGAGTCCGCGAACCGCTCTCTTGAATGATAAAACAAGAGAGCAGTTTTTGGCGGTCGTCTGGTAGGCACGGGCGGGTTTGAACCGCCGACCCCTACCGTGTCAAGGTAATGCTCTACCACTGAGCTACGTGCCTGCAAAGTGAGGTCGTGACCCCGTTGCGGGGCGCTATCTTGCTCACGTTGCGCTGAGTGTCAAGCGAAAATCGGCACGCGCTCTTTTCTGTGCCTCTTTTGTGGGCCGATTCTGGTAAGAAGCCCTCTCCAAACGGTCGTCGTCCCATTTTGGGATCCTGGCCTATGAGTGGAAGAGAGGAAACGATGAAGATGAAGATTCAACTCGCGGGCCTTTTCGCGGCGCCGCTTGCGTTGCTCTTGGGCTGTGGCGATGACACGCCGCGCGGGATCGGTAAGTCGGATACGACCCTTGTCACGGATACAGCAGTCGGGACGGATATTACGGACACGGACGTGGCCGTGGTTGCCGACGTTGCGGTCGGCCAGGACGTCGCGGCGGACACGACAACGGTCACGTTCCTGCCGAACGCTTGTGACGCGGGCACCCCGTGTACGCGCGGCAGCTGCTACTCGGGCGTCTGCATCGAGGCGCCCCCCGAGGGCCTTACGAGCACCCTGACGGACCCCTCGACCGCGCTCCCATCGGACATCCCGGTGAACCTGTCTTGCGCGGATCAGACCCTCGCCGCCCCCGTCGAGACCAAGATGACGACCGTCGCGGGCGCCCTCGCGCGTTTCGGCAGCGGTCGCCTGACGACCGGGCTGCGCGTCGACTTCATCCTCGCCGACGGGTTCGATCCGACCCCCTGCGAGGCCATCGCGGACCACGCCGCCCAGAAGACCTGCTTCCGCGCGCTCGGCCCCATCGTCGGTACGGCCACGACCACCTCGCGGGTCCTCGACACCGTGCTCCCGACGACCTGTACGCACCACGAAGAGTGCCCCGTGGGCTATCAGTGCTACGATCCGCATGACCTCAGCGGTACTTGTGAAGAGCAGTTCGGCGTGTACGAGATCGTCGGCCTGCCCCTCGACACGCGCCTGATCGTGCGTTCATACCCGCTCACCGTCAACGACCAGGACCGCTGGCACGACACGTGGATGTTCAACGTCGTGCTGACCAGCGACGCCGAGGCGGACGGCAAGGTGCCCTACGACGCCCAGATCGTGAGCGCGTCTCAGTGGCAGACCACGACTAATTCCGTGGGCTTGTCCGATATTCCGATCACCAACGGTGGCATCGGCGGCCGGGTCCGCGACTGTCACGACGGCACCCGGGAGTCCTGGCCCATCACCGATGTCCGGATCAACCTCGCCCAGAAGGCCCAGAAGGTAATCTATTTTAACAATCTTGAGGACGACACGGTGCCTCTGGTCGATCGCGAGACGACGAATATCCACGGTCGCTTCGCCGCGCTCGATATTCCGTCGGGCTGGAACGCGATCGCGGGCGTCGCGCGGATCGCGGGCGAGCTCCGGACCATTGGGGCGCAGCGCATTTACATCTTCCCGGACTCTCTGACGATCGCGTCCTGGCCCGGCTACAATCCCTTCTGGCGCCAGAAGGACTGATTCCGACGACGGGGGCGAGGCCCCTCGGTGTCTTTACGAGCTGAGATTCGGAGTCCGGCCACCGGGCTCGTGACCAGTACTGATCGATCTAAACCCCGCCCTCACCGGCAGACCATAAACTTGTGGACGCTGGACATGGCCACGCGCGACGGACACTAAAAGCCGATGCCGTTTCGGGATACTAAGGACCGCTTGGTCGTGGTGTTGATCAAGCAGTTCGGCTGGGTGCTCACGCCGCAAGATGAAACGCCTTGGGAACCCGGAACGAATTAGCGATCTTTAATATTAAGTCCCGCGGCCAGATCCGTATAGCGACGACATCAGCACACCCGCAACGCGACGGCCTGATGCTATTTTCACGAGTTGACGCATCTTATCACCACAAAGGGAAAGAGAGAAAAAGAAATCAAGGTAAAGGCCTTAGACAGCGGGCCCCGATGCTCGCGCGGCGGTTCGAAGGCGTGCTGTTGCTGCGCAGGGCGCCCCGCAAGATAGCGGCGGGGTTGTTGAAGCCACCGCCCCGGAGCACGCGGTTGGAGATGCTAGTACAGGCCGTGGTCCACGTGCTGCCGTCGGTGGAGGCACCGGTGTAGTCAACATGCTCGCAATCCTCGACCCACTCCCAGAGGTTGCCCCCCATATCCAGCGCCCCCACGGCCGACAGACCCGCAACCTGCTGCCCGACCGGCCAAGTACCGCCGATGCCGCAGCCGTAGCCGGCCGTAGTGTTGACCTCGTTCATCACCGCCGTCCCATTTGCGCACGTCGGCTCAGGACTGTTCCCCCACGGGTATTTGCGGTGCACCGACGGACCCTTCGCGGCGTACTCCCACTCCGCCTCGCTCAGGCGACGCCCACCCACCCACGCGCACACAGCACCCGCCTGCGCCCAAATTACTCCGTTCTGCGGGTGCGTCGCCCGACCATTGCTAATGCGGTTCAACCCATTCGTTCCGGCCCAGTCCGCGACCGATGGCAGCGCGCAGCTCCCGACCCCTTCGCATGCCTCGTAAGTCCTCGTTGTTATTTCATACTTACCGATGAGGAAACCCTGCGTGAAGGTCACCGTGTGCACCGGGCGCTCGCTGTCGAACGAACCTACCTCCGCCGTCGGCGCCCCCATCGGGAAGCTGCCCGCCGGCACGTAGATCCACACATCATCGGCATGCCACGTCGCCGTCGGGCTGGTCCGAGCATACTCGCAATGGGCGCGACCGTTGCACGTCGGCGTGTAGCCCGGTAGCGTCGGACACGTGACGTCATTACACGATAGCAGCGGTGTCTGACAGGTCGCGCCCGTGTAGCCCGTGCCCGTGCAATTGCAAATGTTCGGCGCCGTGCAGGTCCCGCCATTCGTGCAGGGCGTCGTGCATACCGGTGTTTCGCACGTCGCGCCCGTGTAACCCGGAGCGCAGTTGTTGCAAATATTCGGCGCCGTGCAGGTCCCGCCGTTCGTGCAGGGCGTCGTGCATACCGGTGTCTCGCACGTCGCGCCTATGTAGCCCGTCGCGCAGTTGCAGGTGTTCGGCGCCGTGCAGGTCCCGCCGTTCGCGCAGCGCGTCGTGCATACCGGTGTCTCGCACGTCGCGCCCGTGTAGCCCATAGCGCAGTTGCACACGTTGGGCGCCGTACACGACCCGCCATTCGTGCAGGGCGTCGTGCATACCGGTGTCTCGCAGGTCGAACCCGTGTAGCCCGTAGCGCAGTTGCACACGTTGGGCGCCGTACAAGTCCCGCCGTTCGCGCAGGGCGTGGTGCATACCGGTGTCTCGCAGGTTGAGCCCATATAGCCCGTAGCCGCGCAGTGACAGGTGTTCGGCGCCGTACACGACCCACCGTTCGCGCAGGGCGTTGTGCAAACTGGTGTCTGACAGGTTGAGCCCATATAGCCTGTAGCCGCGCAGTCGCACACGTTTGAAGCCGTGCAGATCCCGCCCTGAGTACACGGGGGAGCACACACTGGCCCAAAGGTGTCTGGGGATGTCGCGATGTCTAGGGTTAGCAGCGTGTCCAACATGGCCTCGGTGTCCACCGGCAAGGAGGAGGCGTCGTTCGTTGTGGAATCCCCCACGTCTTCCGGTGGAAGCTGCGGGAAACAACCCGTGAAAACCGTTGTGATAAGAAAACCTGACACAAAGGTCGAGCAGAGACCAAACATAGACAATAATCGCATAACGCCTCCGAATGAGATCTACATATCATAACTGTACGTGACAAGGACGTCAAGCCCAATGAATTCATTGAGATTCGGAGTCCAGCCACCGGGCTCGTGACGGGCCGAGCCGGAAACCATCAAAAAGCTGTTCGTATGAAGAAGTCGTTTGACTACCAAATAGCGTCAGATAAAATAACCACATCATTTATTAGTCCCAACAGGGCGTCATACGCCAGCTCGGGGCAAGGGCCCCGGGTATAGATATCAAACCAATCGAGCCCTAAAAGGGCAGCCCAACGTTTCGGCGTGAACCCCACCGATTGTTTCGCCCCTTCAGGACTTGGCAGGGCTTGGGATGTTTGTTGCCCGGTGACCCAAGACGTTGCCCTAGGCTAGCTTGGGTCAGGCCATTGGCCTGCGGAAATCCCACGCTGGACTCCGAATCTCAGTTTACGACAGGGGCCCTCTTGCAGGGGGTCCCGCTCGCGTGTTTCAATGGCGCGCAAAGTGAGGGTGACGTGAAACGAGTGATGGGTCAGACGGTTTTAGGAATGTGCGGAGTGATCTCGCTGTCGATGGCGGGGCTTGGCTGCGACAAGCCGCTGCCTCGGCCCGAGCCGACGGTGCGGTCGACCAAGGTCGTGACCTTACCGGCGGCCCCGGAGCTGAGCGTCACGCCTTACACCGCGCGTCACAGCGACGGGACCCTGACGGTTGAAGGTTTGCTGCGTGAGCGCGATAAGCATATCGGCACCAGCGTCATCGTCCGTGGCCGGGTCGCCAGCGCCGTGAAGTGCGCGCCCATCCCTCAGGATTTGCCGACGGATGCCCCCCCTGAGACGCCGCTGCCGGCGCCTGTGATCCCGGACAACTGCACGCCGCCTCAGCACCTCGTCCTCGAGGACGCCGGTGGCAACCCCAAGTGGAAGCTCACCGCGTACGGTTCGATGAAGAGCCAGCTCGGCCTCGCCTCCGAGGGGCAAGAGGTCACGCTGACCGGCGACTTTAACATGATCTCGCCCGACGGCGTCTTTCTTCGCCAGGGCGGTCTGCTCCTGCTGCCGGACCTCGCGCCGCCAGCGCCCGAGCCAGAGCCAGCGCCCGCGGACGAGCCTGCGACGCCCTAAGGCATCCGACGCCCTTAGCTCAAGCGCCTGAGGGCCTCCGGGATAAGCGCGAGCTTGAGCCCGAGGGCCTGCTTGTCGCTGTCGGCGTGATAGGCCCGGAACCCCGACGCGATGGCGGCCTTAAAGCGTGCGGCGGCGTCATTCACGTAGGCTCGGGCGGTGGCGCGGTCGATGGTCATGAAGAGCTCTGGGCCCCACGTCGCTTCGACGGCATCGGCGGGGGTGGGGTTTGTGCTGGTTGTTGGCCTCGCCACTAGGACCTCGTAAAATCGTTTGTTCTCAAACACTATCGTCGCTGTCGTCGGCGTCCAGCCTAGGGCCCGGAGATCAGGGCGCAGCGTGGACTCAAGGTGGCTCGTGCACAGGATAAGCCACCGCAGCGAGGTCGTCGTCGCCGGATGGGCGCGCAGGATCTCGGCGATGGTGCGCTCGCCCATGCCGGCCATCAGCGCGCCATCGACCTCGCCGGGCAGGATCGGGGTCAGGCCGTCACCCGTGCGACAGGCGAACCGCGCCGCGATCTCGTCCGGGACCCCGTCTACAAGCATGCGCTGGGCCATACGCTTTGCGGCTTCGGGCTGGACCTCGACGCCGATCACCCGGAGGGTCGGGCGGGTCGTAAGAGCGGCGAGCGCGATCCGGCCAAGATCATAACCGATATCGGCCATGGCCGTGGCCGCGCTGGGGATCGCCGCCACGAGGGCCGCGACGCGTGTCTGTCCTGATGCGATTGAGGGTGCGGTGTCCATGGAGTGTCCTTGTGTCTGACGGACGCCTCGCGCGCCAGCGAAACTACCTTGGGCTTGCCCGAGGCCGTTCTTTCGGTTAGCAGGGGGGCGTCGCGCGGACCCCTAACCGCATGCGGCCGACCCCGAACGAGGATAATCAAATGCACACGTTTGGCCCGACTCAAGCAACCTGTCATGTGTTCACCTTCAAAGAGGGCCTCTTGTCAGCGGTTGCCCACGATCTTCGCCTCATCTGCCGCGTCTTCTCGATTGAGGCCAGCCGCGAGGCCGGCATCTCAGCCAGCTTCGAGAGCGCGAGCGTCGTCGTCGACACCGTGATGCGCGAGGGTCAGGTCCATCCAAATGGGCTCGGGACGCGGGACATGGATAAGATCGCCCGCTCGATCCGCGACGAGGTCCTGATGGCCGCTCGTCACCCGAAGATCGGGTTCACCGCGCCCTGGCCCTCAGATGACGAGGTCAAAGCGGGCGTCGGGACCGTCTCGGGCGAGCTCCACCTCAATGGCGTTCGGCGTCCAGTGGCGGTCAAGTTGACCCGCGCCGAGTCGCGCTGGGTCGCGCGGGTCAGCATTCACCAGCCCGACTTTGGGATGAAACCGTACTCGGCGATGTTCGGCGCGCTGAAGGTCAAGCCTGAGGTCGTGATCGAGCTGTCCTTGCCGGCGGCCGAATTAGACGCCTAAGGCACGGCAAGAGCGGCCTCGCGGGAGAATGACGATGACCTCACTGTTAGACACGAAGCTGAAGATGCCCCGCGGGGTCGGTCCAGATGGCCTCTGGAACCTCGAACAGCTCGAAAAACGTCTCGTAAAGCGCGTCGCGAAAGCCAGCGAGGACTTCAAGCTGATCGAGCCCAACGATCACATCATGGTGTGCGTCTCGGGCGGAAAAGATAGCTACACAATGCTTCATATGTTGCGCGTCTTGCAGCGACATATGCCCTTTCCGTTCACGATGATCGCCGTGAACCTCGACCAGAAGCAGCCGAATTTTCCGGCCGAGGTCATCCCGACCTTCATGCGGGAAAATGGCTATGATTTTGAGGTCGTCGAGCGCGACACCTATTCGGTCGTCGTGGACAAGGTGCCTGAGGGCAAGACCTACTGCGCGCTTTGCTCGCGACTTCGGCGCGGCATCCTCTACGACACGGCGGTCCGCCTGGGCGCGACCAAGATCGCGCTTGGACATCATCGGGACGACATCATCGAGACGGTGGTGCTCAATCTCTTCTATTCGGGGCAGCTTAAGGCGATGCCGCCGAAGCTCATCTCGGACGATGGCCGCAATACCGTCATCCGGCCTCTGGCCTACTGCGCTGAGGACGAGATCGCCGCGTTCGCGTCGCTGAAGCGGTTCCCCGTCATCCCGTGCGATCTATGCGGCTCCCAGGAGAACCTGCACCGCAAGAAGGTCAAGCGCCTCATCGACTCTCTGCACGAAGAGAACCCCGTCGTACGTGGCAACATCTTCGCCGCGCTCGGCAACGTGCGTCCGTCTCATCTGCTAGACCGCAAGCTTCACGAGCGCCTCGGCATGGACATCTATAAGGGGCGAGACGAGTCGATCGATGCCCTCGAAGGCGGCGACGACGGTGGCTGCGGCACGTCGCTGGGCGCGCTGTCGGGCCTAGTGGATAGACTCGCCGCGGACTGAGGCCTCGGTGGCCACCCCGCGACGTCGGGTCGAGCTATCGACGGTCGATTATCGTGCCCGGCCCGAACGCGCAGACGCCGCCACCGAAGGGGCACCGCAGCTCGCGCGCGAGGCAGTTCAGCTGCGGGCATTGGCTGGTATCGAAGTCGGCACACAGCGCGGTGTGGGCGGTCGTAGCGGCCTCACAGAAGGCCGTCGACGTCGGCACCGGGCAGCTGGGGCACCGGCATTCGCCTGAGTGGGTAGGGATGGCCGCGACCCCGCACGCGGTGCAATCCAGCCTGCCGAAACACCTATTGGGGTTTCGCTGACATTGCGCGAATCGGTCGCAGACGATCGGGGCGGGCTCCGCGAGGCAAGGCGTTTCGCTGCAAGGCTCGAGGGTTGAGGGCCACGGCTCGCAGTAGGCGGCGTGACCGTCCGCGCGTGCTGTGCAAACCTGACGCGAGATCGCCTCGGTCTCGCAGCCGCGGCAGGCGCAGTCGTTTACGCTCTCGGTTAGATCTAGGTCCGCGCAAAAGATGCAGTCCGCGGCCCGCCCGCACGCGGTCTCGCCGGTGCACACTGGGCAGCACTCGCCAAATGGCAGCTCTTGGTCCCCGGCAGGGCACCCGAGCGCGGGGCAGATGGCGTTGACGCAGGTGTCGGTGCACTGGCCATCGAAGCAGATGGGCGCCTGCCCGAGGATGCAGCGCGGTTGAGGGCACGTGTCCCGCGGAGGCCAGAGCTCTGAAGCGCATTGTGTGTCCCACGCCTCCTGGTTGGCGGTGCACTCGGCGGCTGTCATGATCGTCGTCGGGCAGTACACGCAATAGCAATCATCGGGGGTGGTCGGGGCGGTCGGGAACGCACACAACACGCAATCGTCGTTCGCCGCGCATTCGGCCGCCAAGGTCGCGTCGGCAGCCGTGTCGGTCGGCTGCGACACATCGGAGGGCGGGGCCCCGGCGTCGCCACCCACCGTGTCGCGCCTTGAGATGACGGTGGTCGACTGGCCATCAGCGGCGCGTCCGTCGGCCGCGGGGTTGGACGGTTTTCCGTCTTCAATGGAGCTCGCGCCGTCGGCCACGTCCTGAGGCGACGGGTTCGTGTCTTGGCCCTCGGCGACATCGACGGGCGTCGCCGTGCCATCGGGCGGTGAGGCGCTGGGGCCGGGGCTGCATCCCATGAGCGCGAGGGCGAGGCACGTAGCCACGCACAAGCCGCTTCGAAGGGACTTCAGTTTCAAGGCGTGGCTGGTCGGGGTAGGGGGCATTTGCATGAGGCCATCATTATAGATGCAAGGGGGCGTTCATCACAAGGCGCGTTGGCGCGAGGGCGTTTCAATCCGCGTAGCGTGGGCTCATCGGCGGACGACAAGGGTGAAGGTCTCTGAGATCTGGTCAGACCAGCGGGCCTTGTAGGGCATGTCTGATCCGAGGTCGTAGATCTCGACGCCCTCCTCGGCGAGACTCTGCAGCATAATGATCTGCATGGCGTTTCCGAGCTCGAGCTCGCGGTGGACGTCGTCAAAACTCATTTGTAGACCACGGAATGTCCCCGCGAAGACGCCACCAAAGAGGAAGCAAGCGTCCTGGCCGTTGACCCGCCCCACGAGCGCCCGGAGGGCACCCTTAGCGGCGAGACGAGGGAGCATCGCCGTGTAGAATTGCTTCATGCCAGCGGTCGCGAAGCCCGATCCGGCCAGCCCTTTCCAGCTGCGTGTCTCGATCGCATGGACGCGTTCGAAGAGCTCTCGGCCCGCCTCGTAGCTGTGGCAGTTGTGCGGACCGAAGGCCTCGACCGTCAGGCCCTCGCGGTAGGCGCGGCGCAGGCCTTGGCGGCTCTTTTTGCGGAAACCGGCCGAGCGCCGAGCGAACCACGCGTCAAACCCCTCCGCTAGGTCGGCCTCATGGCGCTGAGCGGTTGGCCCGATAAAGAGGCGCTTCGCGCGGAGCTCTTTGGTGAGCGGGCCAAAGACGCCGGTGTCTCGTCGCATGCCGCTTAGCCAGATCGCATCCCAGGCGTCCTCGTGAGCGAGGGCGTGCGCAGCGAAACCCGCCGCGGTGGCCCTTGGCTCGCCGACGATGGGCGTGCCGAGGAGCCACATCGACTCAAGGGGGCACCAGATCCTCTCGCCTTCGGTCGTCAGGCCCTCGGCGAGCGCGGCGAAACCGCCGGGGAGTTGCAGGACGAATGGTCTGTTTTCAGGCGAGAAGGCGCCAAGCGCGGCGATCCCCCAAAAAGACGAGGAACAGAAACGATCGATGCCCGCCGTCCGAGCGACGGCTTCGTCGAAGGGCTCGGGTGCTTCGGAGAAGCCCGTCCATGGCCATTGGGCAGCTGTCGCGTCTGTGTGCATGTTTCGGTCGCTCGCGCGCGAAGCGCAACTTATAGAGGCTCACACGATTGAAGCAACGGACAACCTAGGTCAAGTCGACGCGCGAGCGCTGGTCTATATCTCGCGGTACGTGCTATACTTCCCACGGAACCTGCGATCGTCGGCGGCGGTGCAGTCTTCGAAACCTGTCACCGCAACGGGGCCGCCTGTGGTGATGATCACACATGGAGTCTCGATGAGCGTTTTCGGCCACGCAGGGGCGCGCAACACGTCTGCGCGAGAAGCGCGAGGTTCGGCTCCTACGCGAACTAGGCGCTGGGACGTGGTGCCGTGAAAGAGGTCAGCTGCAGCACCCTGCAGGCGCTCCTCGCGACGGCCACTCGGACGCGCGTGGATCTCGCCGTGCTCCTAGACAGCGTGCCCTATCCCATCGAGCATCTGCGCCGTACAGACGCGCGCATCGAGTGGGCGGCCTTTCAACGCATCTTGCAAAACGCGGGTCGTATCTGGACCTCCTCCGAGCTGGTCGATATCGGGCGTCAGGGGCGGGCCCTGCGCGCGCGCCCATTCCTCGGCGTCTTTGCGCGCCTGCTCTACACGCCGGTCGAGATCTATCGTCGCTGGCACGCGTCCGGCGGGGCGGGCAAGACTCAAGTCACCTGTCTTAGGACCGCCTACGCTGAGATTGACGCGCGCACCGTGCTGCTCGACCTCGAGATAGAGGCCGGCTACGAGCCCTGCCCGGAGTTCTTCCACGTCTGCCACGGCGCCCTGACCGCCTTCCCTCGACTCCTCAGCATGCCTTACGCGGACGTGCGCTTGGTGGTGCGAGGGCGGGTGGCGCGTTACTACATCAACCTCCCGGCCGGCGGCGGGAAGCTGGCCTTCGTGCGTCACGCGCTGGGCTGGCCATTTACCGTCTGGTCCGCCCGCAGCAAGCTCCGCGTAGCCACCGAGGATCTGCGCCTGCGCTATCGCGAGCTCGAGGCCGCCCGGACGACCCTCGCGAATCACGCGGCGATGCTCAACACAGCCCACGCCATCGCCACGGTGGTGCATCGCACCGTCGACCTTGAACAGGCCGTCAAGGACATCGCTCAGTCCCTGGTCGAGTTTGGTGGCTTCGCCCGGGCCGAGGTGGACTGCGACGTCGCCGCCGAGCGGCGTGAGGCGGGCACGACACTCTTCGTCGCACATACCGGGATGGCCTTCTCGCACGACCGCCACGTGGACGTCGCGATCGTCGGTCGCGACGCGCTCAGCACACGCGTCCGGCTCTTCTTCGCGAATGAGGCAGACTCGTTTCAGGTGCAAGCTCAGCGCGAGCTCGCGAGCTTCCTCGTGTCGACCTTGATGATCGCTATCGATAACGCCCGCGCCGTGTCCAACATGGAGCGTAAACAGCTGGAGCTCAACCTACGCCTCTCTGAGCTCGCCGCCGCGCGAGAGCAAGCGGAGGAGGCCTCCCGAGTGAAGTCAGCCTTCGTCGCGAACACCTCACATGAGGTCCGGACGCCGCTCAACGGCATCCTCGGGATGGTGCAGCTGCTCGAGGCGACCCCGTTGATGGAGCAGCAACGCCAATACCTCGATCTGCTCAGGCGATCGAGCGCGTCTCTTCTGGCGGTTGTAAATGATATTCTTGACTTTTCCCGTATCGAGGCGGGTGGCCTGCAGCTCGAGTCGGTCGAGATTGACGTCGTGCTTCTCCTAGAAGAGCTCACGGAGTTCTTCGCCCCGACGGCGTGGCAGAAGGGCATCGAGATAGTGTGCGAGACCCCGGGCGGCCTGTCGTCAATCATGGCCCGGACGGACCCGCATCGCCTGCGCCAAGTGTTGACGAACCTTCTCGGCAACGCGCTGAAGTTCACCATGATCGGTGGCGTCTATCTGCGTCTCGGGATCGTGGCGAGCGGTGTCGACGAGGAGCTCTTCTTTGAGGTGCGCGATTCGGGGATCGGCATCGAAGAGAAAGCGCTCTCGACCCTCTTTGAGGCCTTCTTTCAGGCGGACGCGACGACGACGCGGCGCTTCGGTGGGACGGGCTTGGGCCTCGCGATTAGCAAGCAGCTTAGCGAGCTGATGGGGGGTCGCCTTGAGGTCGAGAGCGAGCCCGGAAAAGGCGCGACCTTTCGTCTGCAGCTGCCAACGAACTTCCCAAATCAGCTCCCGTCTGCGATGCAACCCCTCGTGGGGCGCCGGTTTGAACTTCAGGCCCTCTCGACCCACCTCCACGCACAGGTCGCGCGCTCTCTCGCTGCCGCTGGCGCCCTCATTGTGTCAGGCCACGAGACGGCAGACCCCGACGCGTACGTCGAGTCTATCGTCGACGAGGAGTTCTTCGCGGCCCGGGGGGCGCCAAAGCCAGCCGCGGATCTTTGCGCGACGGTCCTCATCCGAGCGGCGATGGCCAGCGCGGCCGTCGAGCCCGAGGTGAGCTGTCACGTCGCGATGAATCGGCCCCTAGCAACGCGCGCGCTGATCGCCGTGCTCGTCGGGCTGAGGGTCAAAAAGCCCCTCTCCCACTTGGCTCTCAATCGACCCGTCACAGGCCGCCAGGCCGGTGATCGGCCGCTGGACCATCAGAAGTTGACCGAGTGACCAAAGGCCGCGCCGACCGCCTCGTGGAGCGCCTCGCTCAGCGTCGGGTGCGCGAAGATGGTGCCGAGAAGCTCCTCCTCCGTCAGCTCCGCAGAGCGGGCGAGGCCACCGATGGCCACGAGCTCGGTCACCTGGGGTCCGATCATATGAAGTCCAAGTAGTTCGCCGGTCTCCGCATGATAGATGACCTTGACGAAGCCTTCGCGCTCGTTGAGGGCGAGGGCCTTGCCGCTGGCGCTCATCGGGAAGCGGCCGATCTTTAGCGGCAATCCGCGGCCGGTCGCCGCCTCCTCGGTGAGGCCAACGCTGGCCACTTGGGGCTCGCAGTAGGTACAGCCGGGGATATTGTCGAAGTCCACTGGACGGCCCGCGTGCCCCGCGATGCGCTCCACGCAGTGCAGACCCTCGGCCGAGGCCTTGTGCGCCAGCCACGGTGGGCCGGCGACGTCGCCGATGGCGTAAATTCCAGGGCAGGTCGTCTTCAGATCGCGGTCGACGACGATCCACCCACGCTGAAGCTCGACGCCGAGTCCCTCGAGGCCGAGATCCTCGGTGTTCCCGATGACGCCGATGGCTACCAGGATGACGTCGCCTTCAAGCACGGTCTCGGTCTTGTCGTCTCCGTCGACATCGATGAGGACGGCCTTCACGCCGTCGCCATCAGTCTCGACGCGCGTGACCTTCTTGCCAGTGTGGACGCCGATCCCTTGCTTTTGAAAGCTCTTTCCGAGGGCCGCCGACACCTCGGCGTCCTCGACCGGCAAGAGGCGGGGCGCCATCTCGACGAGGTCGACGTGACTGCCAAAGCTGTTGTAAAAATAGGCGAACTCGCTGCCGATGGCGCCGCCGCCGAGCACGATAAGGCGCTTGGGTGCGGCCTCGGAGGTCATGGCGTGGGTGCTGTTCCACACTTTTTTGCCGTCGAAGGGCAGGCCCGGGAAGGGACGCGGACGCGCACCAGTCGCCACGATGATCGATTTGGCGGTGAGCTCGCGGTCGCCGACCGTGACCGTCTTCGGGCCGGTGAGCTTGCCTGTGCCCTCGATGTGCGTCACGCCGTACTTCTTGAAGAGGGAACCCACACCCCGGTTGAGGCGCTTGGCCACGCCGCGCGAGCGCTCGATGAGTTTCCCCCAGTTTACGGCGACCTCGCCGATGTCGAAGCCGTGGTCGGCGCCGTGGGCGATCTCTTGGCGGACCTTGGCCGAGTGGAGGAGGGCCTTCGTCGGGATGCATCCCCAGTTGAGGCAGACGCCGCCGAGCTCGGCGCGCTCGACGCACACGGTCTTGAGGCCAAGCTGAGACGCGCGGACCGCGGCCACATACCCGCCAGGGCCGCCGCCGATGATGACGACATCAAATTCGTTTTCGAGGTTGTCTGAGCTCATGGCCCTTCTCCTAGGAACGTGGGTTCAGCGTGCGATGAGCAGCGCCGTAGGGGCTTCCAAGATGGCCTTGAGATCCTTCATAAAGGCCGCGCCCAGCGCACCGTCGACGACGCGGTGGTCGCACGACAGGGTCATCATCATCGTGTGGCCGACAGCCAGGGCGCCGTCGCGGACGACGGGCTGCTGCTGGAGCGCGCCGATGGCCAAGATGCAGGCCGCCGGCGGGTTGATGATGGCCGTGAAGTGGTCGATTCCGAACATGCCGAGGTTACTGACGCAGAAGGTGTTGCCGCTGTAATCGGCGGACTCCAGCTTCTGTGCGCGCGCTCTCTCGGCTAACGAGCGGGTCTCGGCGGCCATCGCGAGCATGTCCTTCTGGCCGGCGTCGCGGATGACCGGCGTGATGAGCCCCTCGGGTAGGGCGACCGCGAACCCGAGGTGGACCGCGCCAAAGCGGCGGATGGTCGTGCCCTCCCAGCCGGCGTTGACGTCGGGGTGTTTGCCGAGGGCGACGACGACGGCCTTCTGCACGAAGTCATTGTAGCTCAACGTAAATGGGTGACCTTCAGCCTTCAGATAGGCGTTGATTTCGGTGCGGGCAGCCACGAGGCGGTCGGCCTCGACGGTGATGTTGAGATAGAAGTGGGGCGCGTCGTTCTTGGCCTCGACGAGGCGCTTGGCGATGGTCTTGCGCATCTGAGTGACGCGGACGACCCCGTCTTCGCGGGGCTTTGGGGCACCTAGGCCAGCGCTTCCGATGAGGGTCCGTGCGGGCGCGAGGCCCTCGAGGTCGGACACGACGATACGGCCCTTGGGACCTGTGCCTGCGACCGCGCGAAGATCCACGCCCCGCTCGGCGGCGATGCGGCGGGCGAGGGGAGAGGCTGGGATGCGCCGGCCGTCGATGTCGGTACCGGCGGGCGGCGCGAGGGACGCGTCATCGGCCTTCACTGCGGCCGACTTGGTCTCAGGTACCGGGGCCTTCTCTGCCTTGTCCGGCTCTGCCTCGGGCGCCGCCTTCTTCTCCGGCTCAGGCGGTTCAGCGTCGTCCTTGGGCTCAGGCTTTTCGGCGTCCTCCTCGGGCGCTGGTGCGTCCTCGGTCGTGCCACCGGCCGCGAGCTCGGCCAGCTTCGCCTTGGCCTCGGCGACGATCGCGGTGACGTCTTCCCCTTCCTTGCCGAGGACCGCGATCGGCGCCCCGAGGGGCACAGTGTCGCCAGACTCGATGAGCGTCGCCAGCAGTACGCCTTCGTCAAAGCTCTCGAAGGTCATGACCGCTTTGTCGGTCTCCATGTCCGCCAGCCCGTCGCCGGCCGAGACCTTGTCGCCGATCTTCATCAGCCACGCTGCGAGGGTGCCTTCGGTCATCGTGTCGGATAGACGCGGCATCGTTACGATGGTCGCCATGAGGTTCTCCTTTTCGGCCCAACGTCGCGGGCATCTCTAGATCAGTTGCGATACAAGACAGATTTGGCCGCGCGGTACACGTCTTGAGCGTTCGGCACGACGATCTCCTCGAGGTTTTCAGCGTAGGGCATCGGCATGTCGAGGCTGGTTACGCGCGTCACCGGGGCGTCGAGGTCGTCAAAGCACTCTTGTTGGATGCGATAGGCGATCTCTGCGCCGATACCGCCGTAGGGCCAGCCCTCTTCGACGGTGATGATGCGGTGCGTCTTACGGACGGACGCCCGGATCGTGTCGAGATCCAAGGGCCGCAGGGTCCGCAGATCGATGACCTCGGCCTCGATGCCCTCTTTTTTGAGCTGGGCGGCCGCCTCAATCGCCGCGAGGGTCGCCTTGGAGTGGCAGACGATCGTGACGTGGTGGCCCTCTTGGCGGATGGCCGCCTTGCCGATGGGCAGCACGAAGTCAGGCCCGTCCGGGACCTCGCCTGTCATGCTATACATCAGCTCGCTCTCGAGGAAGATGACAGGGTCCGGGTCGCGGATGGCGGCCTTCAGGAGGCCCTTGCAGTCCGCGGCCGTCGAGGGCGCGATGACCTTGAGGCCTGGCACGTTGCAAAACCAGTTCTCGGTGGCCTGCGAGTGCTGCGCTGAGAGCATGTGCGCCGGGCCGTTGGGGCCACGGAAGACGATCGGCACGCTGTACTGACCGCCGGACATGAAGCGTAACTTAGCGGCAGCGTTGAAGATTTGGTCGAGCGCGAGGATCGCGAAGTTAAAGGTCATCATCTCGATGACTGGCTTGAGACCCAGCATCGCCGCGCCGACGCCGACGCCGGCGAAGGACAGCTCGGTGATGGGCGTGTCGACGACCCGCATCGGGCCATAGCGCTCAAGGAGGCCCTGGCTGACTTTGTAGGCGCCTTGGTACTCGCCGACCTCTTCGCCCATCAAGAAGACGTCTGGATCGCGCGCCATCTCCTCGTCGAGGGCCTGGTTAAGGGCTTCGCGTATGGTCAGTATCGCCATGATCGTGACTCCAATTGTGTCTGTCTGTCTGTCTGTCTGTCTGCGCCGACTGGCGCGGTGTGTCTGGGGCCGCGGATCGCCGCGGCATACGAGGGCGGGCCTAATCAAGGCGGCCCGCGCACAAAGGGGCGGTCAGTCCCGGACGTGCGGGAAACTGCCATCTTCCGGGGTCCAGCCGAGGGGATCCACATACACGTAACGGGCAAGATCCGAGGCAGACGGCTGCGGTGACTCTTTCGCGAAGGTCGCCGCATCGATCGCGTTCTCAAGGGCGGCCTCGTCCCACGCGTCGCACTCCTCTTCGGTGGCCCATCCGTGGTGGATAAGGCTATGACGACATAGGGTAATCGGGTCGGCCTGCTTTTGGTCGTCGACCTCCTCGCGGGTGCGATACTTCGCAGGGTCGGACATTGAGTGGCCGCGATAGCGATAGCAGCGCGCCTCGATTAAGGTCGGCCGCGACTCTTTTCGTGCCAGGTCCACGGCCTCTTTGACCGTCTTGTGCGTGGCGGCGATGTCCATGCCGTCGAGCCACGCGCCGGGCATCGCGAAGCCCTCGGCCTTTCGCCAGAGCTCGGTCTGCGCCGAGGCGCGCTCAAGCGAGGTGCCCATCGCGTATTTGTTGTTCTCCACAATAAATACCACCGGCAGCTTCCAGAGGGCCGCCAGGTTCAGCGACTCGTAGAAGGCGCCCTGGTTGAGGGCTCCCTCGCCGAAAAAGCACAGCGTGACCTCGTCGAGGCCGCGGTACTTGCCCGCGAAGGCCATGCCTACCGCCAGCGGGATATGCGCGCCGACGATGCCGTGCCCGCCGTGAAATCCTTGTTCTTTTGCGAACATGTGCATGCTGCCGCCGCGGCCCTTCGCGCAACCCGTTGCTTTACCAAATAACTCGGCCATGACGGTGCGCGGCGTGCAGCCACGAATTAGGGCGTGGCCGTGGTCGCGATAGGCGGTGATGACGTGGTCTTTGGGCTGCGTCGCGAGCAGCGCCCCGACCGCGACGGCCTCCTGGCCGATATAGAGATGGCAGAATCCGGAGATGTTTTGAGATGCATATTCTCGCGCGGCACGCTCTTCGAATCGTCGAATCTGCATCATCTCTTGCAATGCTTGGCGCATCGCGTCCTTGCCGAGGGCGAGGGCGGCCTCATCGTTGCAGCGGTCTGTCGCGCGGGTCATGTGAAGTCCCCTTCGGGTTTGGTCCGTATTTCAGCCAGGGCTGTCCTCGGCCGCCGTGTCGGCCCAATCCGAGGGAGCGCGCGGGGGGGGAGGCTATGACGGCCGGCGCCTCGCGCTGCATACTTGTACGCCCCTAGGGCGCTTGTGGCAACGGGGTCGGGGTCTGTTTCCGGCAAGGCCGGACCACATGGGGCCGCCGCGACGGGCGCATATCAGGCCGCAACCCTTCGCGTTTATTGACTTGCGCTGGACGCCACCTTTGACCCATGCTTCAGCTCTCGTCACCTCGCCTTGGGAGCAGCTATGCGCTACGCCTTGGAACGGCGCGGCGTCGCGATCATCACCGTCGCGACGCTCCTCGCCGCCTGTTCCGCAAGCCAACCTGAACAGTCACCGCGCGGCCCCCATCTCTCGGTTGGGCTCGCGCCGCTGGTGCTGCCCCGCGTCACGGACGCCTGCTACGCCTTGGCGGTCGTCAACGCGGAGGACGCGCTGGTCCTCTCACGAGGGCCCGTAGCGACCCTGGCTGACCCGGCGCGCAATCCCGCCTACGCGTCCTGGCAGAACCCGGGGTCGCTTCAAGACTCCGAGCCCATCTGCGCGTCCCGCTTCGGCAACGGCCCCGGCGGCGATTGGTCCTACGTCACGCCCTGCGACGCCGACGCGCCGCTCCATACGGTGACCTTGTGGCTCGAGACCCTCGCGGTCACGGGGCAAGTCGGGCCTCTCTTGCCCGGCGCGGACTACCAGGACCCGTGCCCGAGGGGCTGCGCGCTGCAGGCCACCTGCGTCGAGAACGCGGACACGCCGGTCACCTTCAACATCACGGTCATGCGCCGCGCCGACCAGGGCTTCTTCGATATAGGGGTGACCTTCGACAACGTCTTCTGTTCCGCCAAGGTGGACTGCACAGACGGTAGCGGCGCCCCCCTCGCGCTGCTCCACCATCCCGACACCGGCGAGCGCGCTGAGACCGTCGTCATCGCGCTCTCCTGCGCGGCTGGATCGAGTGACGGCGGGACGATCCTCTTGCGGGATCCTTTGGTAATCCAATGTGATTCTGGGACTCTAAGCCTCGACCCGACCCTCGGCGAGGGGATCGTCTACGGCAACCTGATGGCCGACCCCGACCCCACCGACGCCATCTGGCAGTACGCGACCTATTTTGGGCAGGAGGCCCTCACCTGCGGCGCCGCTTCATGCGAAAAAGTCTATTGGAACGTAGTATTAGGCATCGATCCTGCCGCCGCCGGCTGCACTCTGTCGACGACCGCGACGGCCGGATCGAGCGGCCGCCTCCCCGGCACCGTCACTCCGGAGGGCGCCTCGTGGCCGGTCATCGAGGTCAATGTCCCGCTGACCCTCGCTGGTGGCGGACTCGCCTGCGCCCGACACCCCTTAAACGGCGAGCCGACGGGCGTCACCACCACCTACACGGCTGTTGACGCCGCCATTGAGTTTGACCACCGCTTCGACGGCGTCGAGTTCAGCGGCCCGAGCGGCGGTGGACCCTCGACTGTGGCCTATATGGAGGCGATCGAGGTCCCCCGCGACGGCACCGTCTATTACGCAGGGACCCCTCAAGAGATCACGGGTCTCGCGCTCTGGGACGCCGTCGATGCCTTCGTCGCCGGGCTCAAGGACAACGACCTCTGGGACCGCGCCTACGCCATCTACCCCTTCATCGGCGGCACGGCGGTCGCGCACGCGTTCAACCTCGTCGACCCGCGCGACGCGGATGACGCCTACCGTCTGTCCTACGCGGGCGGCATCGTCCACAGCCCGACGGGATATAAGCCCAATGGTGTCGACGGCTTCGCGGATACACACCTAGGCAACGCCGCTCTGCCTCAAGACAGCCTCAGCATGGGCAGCTACAACCGCGAGGGCGGAAACAGCGGATTCGAGATCTCCGGCGGCGCGGCGCCCCGCACGCAGCTCATCGCGAAATATAGCAATGGGAACACGTACTTTGATACGAATAACGCGAGCAACGCCTCACTGTACCAGTCGGCGCATACAGGGAGAGGCTTCTACCTCTCGAGCAGAATCGTCTCCACCGAGGTGAAGCTCTTCATCGAAGGCGTGCTGGATCGCACGTTGCAGAGCGCGAGCCTGACGCCACAAGATGTGACCTTCCTGGTCTCTCGGTGGCAAGGGGGAGGAATCTTCTCGACACGAGAGCTGTCGTTCGTGCTTATCGGCGAAGGGTATTCAGACGCCGAGGCCGAAGTCATGACGACGCTTGTGCGCGCTCTGCAGCAAGCCCTCGCGCGTGACGTGGACCCGAACTGAGGGCCAGCGCTGGTCTCCGGCGTTTCGGCTGAAACGCCCTAGGGCCGCGCGCCCGTCGCCAACTCGAGCCCCGTCGTCTCGGCCATGCCGAAGGCGATGTTGGCGTTCTGCACAGCCTGGCCCGCGGTCCCCTTGATGAGGTTATCGAGGGCGCTGATGATGACGACGCGGCCGCTTGAGCCATCGCCCGTCGCGCCGATGATGCACCGGTTGGTGCCCACAGCGGCCTTCAGCGACACGTCCTCGGCCCGCTCCATCAATTTGATAAAGGGCCGGCCCTGATAAGCCTCGCGCAGCGCGGCGCGGACAGCCTCGACGGCCGCCTGGCCATCGGTCATCCCCGCGATACGCAAGTAGGACGTCGCGAGGACGCCGCGCACCGTCGGGATGAGGTGGGTCGTCATGGTCAAGTGAAAGGGCGAGGTGCCCGCGACCGACAGCTGCTGCTGGATCTCGGGGGCGTAGGGGTGCCTCTCAATGCGGGTCGCGCGGCAGTCATTGGCGACTTCCGAGTATAGCAGTGAAATCCGAGCCTTACGTCCAGACGTCGAGCTGCCGCCCTTGGCGTCGACGACGACGCTGCCCGCCTCGATGAGGCCCTTGCGGGCAAGCGGCGCCAGCGCCAGTAGGACCGCGGTCCCGAAGGCCCCAGGGTTCGCGATGACCTTGGCCGACGCCAGCGCGGCGGTCTCCGCGAGCTCGGTCACGCCGAAGCACGCCGTCGCCGACAGCTTTGGCTGGGCGAATCCGTAGGTCTCGAAGTGCGAGTCTTCATCCATAATGGCGTGCGCGCCCGAGAGATCCAGGACCCGAATTCCGGCCCCGACGAGGGGGGGCGCGAGGCGTGCGCAGCTCTCTGGTTCGGTCGCGAGGAACATGAGGTCGACGCCGTAGTCCACGGCGGCCGAGAGCGTGTCATTATATCCGACCGTTTGGGCGTTGCCGTCCCGGTCAAGATCCCGATCGAGGTCGCGGAGGCGGTGGCCAGCCATCGCGTCCGACGAGACCATGACCACCCGAAAACGCGGATGGCGGGCGATGAGGCGGGCTGTCTCGGCGCCCTTGTAGCCGCGTACGCCGGCGATGCCGACGCGAATGGTGGAGGTGTCACTCATGAACGTCTCGTTTTCAAACGCGACCCCTAGAGGGGCGTCGTGGCCGGCTGGTGGAAGTCGTCGCGGCGGGTGTCCTAGGCTCGCCTACTCTGCTGGGTCCGCACGGATGCGAGCTCGGTTGGCGGGAGGCCGGAGACAATACCACGTTGCGTGACGCTTTGCCATGAGGCATCCAATAGGCATGGATACACAGAAGCACGCAGCCCAAAGTCGCGGTGAGCGCCCCCTCAAGGTCGTCGACGTCGCCGAGTTCTACGCCGAGCTCGGCGGTGGCGTGCGGACCTACATTCACCAAAAACTGGCGGCAGCCAAGCGCTTGAACGTGGACGTGTCCATCATCGCGCCTGGGCCCGAGGACAAAGAAGAGATCGTCGAGGGAGGCAAGATCTTGTGGGTGAAGGGGCCGCCGATGCCATTTGACCCGCGCTATTATGTCCTGTGGAACGAGCGCAAGGTCCACCGCCTCTTGGACCGCGAGGCCCCCGATATCGTCGAGGGTTCGTCCCCGTGGTCGGGGGGCTGGTTTGCGGCCCGATGGAAGGGTGCCATCGCGAAGCGCGCCAAGAAAACCTTTATTTTCCATCAGGATCCGGTCGCTGTCTATCCCCAGACCTTCCTCGGCGCCTCCCTCGGGCCGGAGCGCGTCGATAGCCTCTTTAGGCCGTATTGGGGCTACCTCAGGCGCCTCTCGGCGCGCTATGACGCGACGATCGTTGCCGGGCAATGGCTCGCGGATCGCCTTGAGTCGTTTGATGTCAAGAGACCCATCGCCGTGCCCTTCGGCATCGACAAGGCCCGGTTCTCGCCCAGCTTTCGCGATGACCAGATCAAGCGCGACTGGCTCACGCGCTGCGGGATCCCCGCGCAGCTTCAGGCCGGCGCACCGCTGTGGGTCGCGATCTCGCGCTTCCATCCTGAAAAGCGGCTCGGCACGATGCTCGACGCCTTCGCCCGGGCCTCCGCGCATCGCCCCATGGGCCTCGTGATTATTGGCGATGGGCCCCTTCGGAAGTGGGTCGAGCGCCGCGCCGACTCTATCCCCGGGGTCATCCTGACCGGCTTCGTCAAGGACCGCGAGCTGGTCGCGAAGACCCTCGCGTCCGCCGACGGGTTCTTGCATGGGTCGGCCGCCGAGACCTACGGGCTGGTCGTCGCCGAGGCGATCTGCTCTGGGCTCCCTCTTGTCGTCCCGACCCTTGGTGGGGCGGCGGATCTCGCCGACGACAGCTACGCCGAGACCTATCCAGCTGGCGACACGGACGCTTGCGCCGCGGCCATGACGAAGCTGCTGACGCGACCGCGCGAGCTGATGCAGCGGGCTCTCTCTGAGGCTGCGGCGTCGCGTGTCGGGACGATGGAGGACCACTTCACGCGCCTCTTTGAGGTCTATCGGGGCCTCTAGGCGCGTCTCGCCGGCAGGGCGTTCGAATTTCCGTTCGGTTTCGGTTTTCTTGACCGATGTCTCAGCGAACCGTGCTTTAAGCGCGCCCCTCGACGGTGCCCGGGCGAATCGCGCGCCGTCGACAGCTCAGCGCGCGGAGGGCGGACGGATGAAGCGGTTTAAACTCAATAGCTTTGTAATAGGTGGCGCCCTCATGGGGCTCTCCGCCCTGTCGCAGGGGGCGTGTCTGGACGCCGACTCGGTGGCCCCAACCCTGACCGCGGCGCGCGGTTTCGGCAATCCTGCGCCCCTCGCCGCGGCTGACACGTCGGTCGGCGCTTTTGACGCCAGTCTCGGGCTTGATGTCCTCGCCGACGGCGGATCTCCGCTTGGTCAGGACGCCTCAAACCCTCGCCCCGACGTGGTCGACACGACAGGCCCCAACCAGCCCGCGGACACGATCGACGCCAGCTCGGGGCCCGACACGGTCGCCCCTCCCGCCGACCCCTTTCCGCCGGCGCCGCTTACGCATGATTCGAGCGGGTTACACATTGAGGCCCGCTGGTATTCGCCCGCCGCGACCGACGAGTCCGATCCTGAGGGCGCCGACCTCGATCTCCACCTCCTGCATCCTCAGGCCGCCGGCCGCTGGTTTCATCGCCGCTACGACTGCCACTCCTTCAACGCCTCGCCCGACTGGGACGGTCGCGGTCGCGATGACGACCCGAGCCTCGTCAACGACGTCGTCGATGGAAGCGGCGCCGAGATACTCGCGCTAGGGGCCCCCAGTGAGGGCAACGTCTACACGCTGGGCATACAAAACTGGGATGACGCCGATCTCGGACCGGCGACGGCGCAGGTCCTCATTTACTGGGACGGCGCCCTCATCGCGAACCGAGTGGCGGCGCTCATCGACGGTGACCTCTGGAACGTCGGCTACATTCAGGATGGCGTCTTCACGCCGCTGCGCGCCGGCGACGGCTCACCCGTCATCGAGACGGGCATCGGCGATGATTTTCAGCCGTAGACGCGAAGCCCTCTCGCCAAAACAATAACCTAGATCGCACACAAAGAAGCCCGCCAATGCGACCATTGGCGGGCTCTCTTATGTGTTCGTTATTTTTCGAACTTATTCGAAGAGGGCCTTTAGGTCCTCGGTCAGCTTCGTCACGGCCGCGACGTCGAGGTTTAAGCGGAGGTCGAGTTTTTTACCATCGCGCTTGGTCGAAAAGCCGGCGAGCAGCGCGTCGAGGCCGAGCTCTTTGACCTCGGGGTCGGCGAGGAAGCCCTTGAACTCTGTTGTCACGGCGGTCTCAGCGGTGGTGCTGGAGCTCGCGTCCGAGAACGTGCCGGACACGAGCAAAGACAGGCCCTTGCTGACGTCGAGAGAGAAGCCGGCTTCGGTCACGCCCTTGAAGGCCCCGAAGGTCTTGCCGAGGATCTTCTGGAGGTCGCCGGTGCCGACGATGCCGCCCCAGGCGCCTCTTCGTAGCGCGCTGGCAGGTAGGGCCGCGCCAAGGGCGCCACTGACCGTCTTCTGGCCCGAGGCATGGGCCTCTAGGGCCTCGATAACGAGGGACTTCGTGCCGACGACCGCGTAACCATCCGCGACGACGAGCCAGCTGTTCGCGCCGACGACGTAGACCTCTTGACCCTTCCACGTGTCCTTGGCGACCGCGGTCTTGGCCCGTTTGGCATAGTAGGATGCGAGCTTGGCCGCCTCGAACTTGCCGCCGATGACGAGGACGGACTCGGAGGACTTGCGGACGGCCTTATCCGTTCCGGCGTACATCACGGTGGTGAGGTCGCCGAAGGCGTTGACCCCGGCGTCGCGCTTGAGAAGCTTTACGTCGCGCGCCACCCCGGCGAGGTCGAGGAGCTCATCGCGGAGGGCCTTGACGAAGCCCTTGCCGGCCGTGTCCTTGACGTCGACGACGAGGAGCGCGCTGGCGCTCTTCGGGACGAAGCTGAGGACCGCGTCGTCGTCGGCAGAGGCGGCGGGTGCGCCGGCCACGACGAGGAGGGCGACGGCGGCGAGGGCGCCGAGCGAGCGAGAGAAGCGTGATGCCAAACTATTCATGTGGTGTTCCTTCCTGATGGTCTCGTGACGGACGCTTGACGGGCGTCGCGATAGGCTGTTGACGCACGGTCGACGTCGGAGATTCAAAAATGCGTGGCGGGCTAAGGCTCAATCGCGGGCTGGCTATCCCCTGGCAGGAGCGCCGCGAGCTCGTTTAGGATTGGCATCGCGGCCACGAGGGCCGTCGGCATTGAGACCGCCGTGCTCACGGTGATGCGCACGAGGGGGCCGGCATCTCGGTCTTGGCAGAGGAACGCCTGAGCTTTCGGCGCTGTCGTGGTGAGGAGTCCCGACTGCGAGGTCGCCCAGAAGAATCCCGCCGGGGCCTTCGGAAAGCCGCGCGGGGCGCGTTTGAGTCTCAGGCAGCCGCGCGCGTCGACGCGCGCGATCTCGAAGCGTACGAGCCACGCGCGCGGCACCAGGACCTCGAAGCGGTCGGTGGGTGGCTCGCCGGGGCCTTGGTCGGGGGCGCCTGCGGGTCTCGGGACTCGCCCGATCGGCGCGTCGGTCTCCCAGACCTTGGCGAGAGCCTCGACCACGAACCGTTGGCGCACCGGCATGACCAGCACCTCGTCGGGGACCTCGGGGCGCTCGACGAAGACATGCGCGAGCGTGGCGGCCCCGGTGAAGGCGCGACTCGACGGCGGCTTTAGCTTCGCGAGGGCGTCGAGCCACAGCGGGACGCCCGGGTGGCCCGCGGCAGCGACGGTATGGACCAGCACGCCAGGGCGGCACCACACAGCGGCCTTGAGGGACGCGGGCCCCGCAGCGCCGTTTTGGGTCGGGGGCGGCGCGAGGGTCTGATCCAGCCTCGACCAGGTCGCGCGGCCAACGCGGACGCCTTTTTCGACGCTGCCGATGCCTTCAAAGGCCTCGCAAGACGGCCCGCCGACGATCACCGACAGGGCGAGGGGGCCCTCGGCGGCGGCGACGGCGATCTCGTCGCTGACCTCGGGCCCATCGGGCCGGAAGACGACGCGGCCAAAAGCCTCGGTCGCCGCGCGGTGAGCCTTGGGGACACGGACCTCAAAGCCGGAGGCCGGCAGCGTGAGCGCGCCCGACCGCGTGGACCTCATCCCAATGGACGCCTCGGCGACCGGGTCCGAGCCGTCCTCAGCGCGGACGCGTGCGGTCGTCGCTGTGACGGTCGCGCAGGTCATCGCGACCAGCCCCCAGAGGGCCACTCGCGCGTGTCGTCTTTTCGGGCTGCTCATAGGGCTCCGAAGGCGTGACGCGGCGGAATCATTCCCACTCGATGGTCCCGGGTGGTTTCGACGTGACGTCATAGACGACGCGGTTGATACCCTTGACTTCATTGACGATTCGGGTGGCTGTTCGGGTGAGCGCGTCCCACGGCCAGTGATAGACCGAGGCCGTCATGCCGTCGGTAGACTCGACGGAACGAATGGCACACACTTCTTCATATGTTCGGCTGTCCCCCATCACTCCGACGGTCTTGACCGGCAAGAGCACGGCGAACCCCTGCCAGATGGCCTCGCCGACCTCGCCGAGGCGCTCCATCTCTTCGCGGACGATAGCGTCGGCCTCTTGCAGGCGCGCGACGCGCTCGGGGGTGACCTCGCCGAGGACCCGGATCCCGAGGCCTGGGCCGGGGAAGGGCTGCCGGGCGAGGGCCTTTTTGGGCATCCCGAGGGCGGCGCCAATGACGCGGACCTCATCCTTAAAGAGCTCGCGGAGGGGCTCGATGAGCGACAGCTTCATGTGTTCGGGTAGCCCGCCGACGTTGTGGTGGGTCTTGATGGTCGCGGAAGGCCCGCGCACGGAGACCGACTCGATGACGTCGGGGTAGAGGGTCCCCTGGCAGAGGTAGCGCGCGCCTTCGATGTGTTGGGCCGCCTCGTCGAACACCTCGATGAAGACGCGGCCGATGATCTTCCGCTTCTTCTCGGGTTCGGTCACGCCAACTAGGGCGCTCAAGAACTTGTGGGCGGCGTCGACGGCCACGAGCGGTAGTTTGAGCTCATCGCGATAGGTCCGAACGACCTCGGCCGCCTCGTCCTTGCGCAAGAGGCCCGGGTCCACGAAGACGCAGTGCAGGCGATCCCCAATGGCTGCGTGGACCAAGGTGGCGGCGACGCCCGAGTCGACACCGCCGGAGAGGCCACAGATGACGTGCTCGTCGGGCCCAACCTTGGCGCGGATGGCGGCGATCGTGTCTTCGATGAAGAGCTTGCTAGTCCACTGAGGGGAGATGCCAGCGATATCAAGGACAAAGGCGGCGAGGATCGCGCGCCCATCCTGGCTGTGGTGGACCTCAGGGTGAAACTGGACACCGAAGATGGGGCGGTCCGCGGCCTCGACGGCCGCGATGACCCCATCGGCGGTCGTGGCCGCGGCGGAGAAGCCCGGGGGGACCACCTCGACGTGGTCCGAGTGGCTCATCCACACGCGAGACGTGTCGGCCGACTCGATGCGGCGAAAGAGCCCCTTCTTACCGGCGATGCGGACGGCGGCGTCGCCAAACTCGCGGCGTTGACTGGCGTCGACGCGGCCACCGAGGTGTTGGACCAGCCACTGGCAGCCGTAGCAGATCCCAAGGACCGGCACGCCGAGGTCGAGTACGCCCGCTGCGGGTGCGGGCGCGTCGTCGTCGCTGACCGACGCGGGTCCGCCGGACAGGATGATCGCCTGGGGCTTGAGCGCGGCGATGGTCGCAAGATCGGTCGTGAAGGGGTGGATCTCGCAGTAGACCTCGAGCTCGCGGATGCGGCGGGCGATGAGCTGCGTGTACTGACTCCCGAAGTCCAAGATGACGACGGGGACCTCTTGATGGGTGCTGGACATAGGGGCCTCGGGCGCTAGAGAGCTCTGGGGAACCTAGCTGGGGCACGCCGCGACCGCAAGGGTGCCGAGACATGCAGGCAGGGCAATCGAGTTCTAGAGGTGGTGCTGCCTCGTGCGTCCATCATGCGCGCAGCATGAGGGTGTCGCAAAACCCCACGACCGGGCAGAGAGGCGCCCTCTTGGTCCGCGCGTTTTTAACGCGCTACGGGCCTGGTTAGGTTGAGACTCAAACTAAAAATGCGCCGGCGCGAGGCGACGCGATGCGCGCTAAA
>Ga0209702_10000379_pt1 | contig 92399 bp, 73 predicted proteins | sample FRY01_FD_187210 | JGI IMG/M metagenome (GOLD analysis project Ga0209702, IMG submission 187210) | Freshwater microbial communities from Lake Fryxell liftoff mats and glacier meltwater in Antarctica - FRY-01 (SPAdes) (version 2) | ecosystem: Environmental > Aquatic > Freshwater > Ice > Glacier... | reverse complement strand
AACTGAGAGCTAGCCTCGAATCCACAAAATTCCACGAAGAAAAAGCGCTCAATAGTGTAATCCTCCGCACAGAATCAGCTCTGCGATCGTTGCGTTCCCTTGGCGCTCTTTGCGTTAAAAAAAAAAACCGTAATCAAAGCTGAGAGCTAGCCTCGAAGGCACAAAATTCCACGAATAAAAATCTTTCAATAGTGTAATCCTCCGCACAGAATCAGCTCTGCGATCATTGCGTTCCCTTGGCGCTCTTTGCGTTAAAAAAAAACCGTAATCAAAGCTGAGAGCTAGCCTCGAAGCCACAAAATTCCACGAAGAAAAATCTTTCAATAGTGTAATTCTCCGCACAGAATCAGCTCTGCGATCATTGCGTTCCCTTGGCGCTCTTTGCGTTAAAAAAAAACCGTAATCAAAGCGGAGAGCTAGCCTCGAAGCCACAAAATTCCACGAAGAAAAATCTTTCAATAGTGTAATTCTCCGCACAGAATCAGCTCTGCGATCATTGCGTTCCCTTGGCGCTCTTTGCGTTAAAAAAAACCGCAATCAAAGCTGAGAGCTAGCCTCGAAGTATCAATAAAGAAATGATTCCCCTATCTCACTAAAGTAAATGCCCCCGTTTTTTCAATCAGCAAACTATCATGTGTTTCTGCATAGCTGATTCTGTAAACATACATTCCTACTGGCGCAAAAGTTGGGCCCGACTTGCCATCCCAGCCGTTTTTAGGAACATCACTTGAATAAATAATCCTTCCCCCTCGGTCAAAAATTTCTAAATAATATTCATAAGGATCGCAATCATGATATGAACCAAATACATCATTCTTGCCATCATCATTCGGACTAAAAGAATTGGGAACATAAACAGGACATAAGCATCGTTCTTCTACCACTTCTACCGTATCACTTATGGTAAAACAATCATCATCATCCACAATCGTTACATAATAAAATCCTGTTTGAGATACAGTATAGCTTGATCCTGTTGATCCATCTTGCCATTCATAAAAACCATCTAAATCCGGACTCAATTCCAATTCTCGAAATGCACAATATCCCACAATACCCGGAAAAATATCAGGAGGGGCGATGCTATATACTACACGCACATCATCACTCGCCGAACCACATTGATTGCTCAAAGTAACTCTATAATATCCTGCTTCATTGATGGTTCTATCAGGGCTATCCAAGCCATCATTCCAGCTATAACTAATATTATCTTGAATGTAAGTAGCATCAATAAAATAGCTTTGTCCAAAACACAAAGTTGTATCGAGTCCCAAATCCACTCGGGGAATGGAATCGTAGCTTACTGTTACAGAATCGGTGATATCAAAACAATCGTCAATAATTCTAAGTTGGTAAGTTCCGGGTTCAGAAATTTCGAAAACCATATCATCGCTGCCATCTTGCCAAAAGTATTCGGCATTTGTGCCTTCTGCAGTCAGCGGAAAAATAACACCTTCACATAACACGGTATCTTGAGTAATATTGAGTTCAGGCATTTCACTCATTTCAATAGTAATACTGGCTTGTTGTGAATTACAATCATTACCTGCAAATGCCACATAAGTACCTGAAAATGAAATTTCAATGATCTGTGAAGGTTCGCCCGTTGACCAATTATAATATTCAGCATTTACAGGAATTTCCAAAGCTATCGAGCTTCCTTCGCATAAAATATCTTCCTGCTCTAATTCAAAAGGAGGGATGATACCATCCGATATTTGGCAAAAATTGAAAATCATTCCGGAGCCTTCATTAGCATTCACAAATAACCAGTTATGCTCATTTTGTGCTGGCGTTGCAACAAAATTGAAATTCTGTGTAGTCCAGTTAGCTCCTGCATCATTGAGGTCATTTACGAATAGAGCGTCAATATTTAAGCCATCATAAAACTGATTGCTATTATTGGTATAAATATCAGGTGAAAAGCTTGGGTCTGAGCCAAAACCGTGACTCACATAAGTAAAGATGAAACTATAAAACTGTCCTGCCACTAAGGGATTTACAAGTTGAAATCCAACAGCTTTCGATTCATTTGACTGTGTAAGCGGAAAAAATATGGCCTTGGCATGTTGACAATTCACCGGCGGATTTATGCTAATATTGTACGATGCGGCATTATTGCCCATTCCTTCCCAGGAACCATTATTGAATTTAATCATATCGGCACCATTTTCATTGGAATTGACAATGCTTTCAGAAGAGTTGAAATCTAATCCAATATCCACTGAATAAAAACATTGATCCTGAATTGTTTGGGCATCAACAAATTGGGAAAATCCTAAATGAAAAAGGATTATAAAAAATGAGTTATTTATGTATTTCAGCTTTGCCAAAATTCAGATTCTTATGAAGTAGGATACAAAGAGAACGCTTTGTTCAGCTCTTTGGTTCAGCAAAAGGAAGAAAATAATTAACGCAAAAAATGGATTCTTATCATTTCTAAGAGCTCTTGGTGTACCAAAGCATTGGTAGCGCAAAGTTCTTCGGAAAAAACAGCTTCCGGCATGTTTTTAAAATTGGTTACAGTTCCGCCGGCTTCGCGCACAATAATTACACCTGCCGCTACATCCCAGGAATTGAGTCCGTACTCATAAAAAGATTCAAATCTGCCACAAGCCACATAAGCTAAATCCAAAGCCGCACTTCCTATTCTTCTGATACCTCTGCACTTGGGCATCAACTCTTTTAGCAAGTGCATATAGGCTTCTTGCTTTCCGAAATCATCATAAGGAAATCCGGTAGCAATAAGCGATTTATTAAGGAATTGAACATCCGATACTTTACAAACACTTCCGTTTAAGAATGCGCCTCCACCTTTCCATGCGCTAAACATTTCGGAAGTAACCGGACTGTAAATTACTCCCAAAACGGGCTCATTATTGTAAACCAAAGCCACACTAGTGCACCAAAATGGTATTCCGTGCAAGTAATTAGTGGTGCCATCGAGCGGATCAATAATCCAATCCCAACCGGAATCACTGCGATCAAAATGACCCTCTTCCCCAATAAATCCGGCTTCGGGTAATATTACTTTGAGACCATTTACAAAGCGATCTTCAGCCTCGCGATCAACATGAGAAACAAGGTTATTGAAACTTTTAGTTTGCACTGCCTTAGCTTCAACTCTTTCATTTGAAATATAAGAACCAATAGCAAGACTGAGAGCTTCAACGGAAGCAGAAATAGCTCTTAAATCCAGATTATTCATGAAAGCTTTTCATTTTTTTGATGTCTTGAATAAAGCCACCACATCATGATTACACCGGCAATAAATGTTAAAACAGAAATGAGCTGCGCCTGAGTGAAAGTCAATCCCAAAGCATGCATTTTCACATTCACTCTGATTCCTTCAATGAGGAATCGTTCAAGACCATTAAACATGAGATAAATAGCAAAAATAAATCCAGGAATACTGATTTTTTTACGTAAATACCAAAGTATAAGGAATATGATGGTTGCCATCGTTGTTTCGTAAACCGGAGTAGGGAAAACGGCAGGAACAAGGTGTGTGCAATAGCCTTCATAACATGGTCCGGAAGTAATCAATTCCCCAACACCATTAACGTTATTTGGATAATCATAAGCCCAAAGCCAGTCGGGCAGCCATGACATCCAACCTGGTTTGGGACTCGTGTTTACTATGCCCCAATCGCCATCACCGGAAACTTGGCAACCAATACGGCCGATTCCATAAGCTAACATCAATCCGGGAGCTGCCGCATCTACTAATCTTAAAGTCGGAATATGACAGTTTTTCTTAACGTAATACCAAACAGAAAATCCTCCAACTATTAATCCACCGTAAACAGTTAATCCGCTTAGAAAACTATCCACTGTAGGGTTCGTAAAAAATTGTATAAATTGATCTGGGTTTTCGATTAGATGAAAAAGTTTGGCACCTGCAATACCTGCAATTGCTGCTACCATTGTAATATTACCGGTGTGTTCATAAGGATGAACTGTCACCGTTTCGGTTAATGGTTCAGGCAATTGAAGTTTTTTAGCTTCCCTCCAACGCATCCATCCGAACAAAGCTGCAAGAATGATACCTGCAGGCCAATTTCCGCTTAAGGATAAAAGCAATTCTTGTGGACGTGAATCTCCTCCAAATGCTTCCGTAGCATGCATAAACAAGTAAACAAATTTATATCCGAGTATAAATCCTATAAGCGCACTACCTGCAATATCCACTGGATTTGGAGCTAAACCACTTACTACTTTTTTGCTGCCTGTTTTAAGAAAGCCCATTTTCTCCATTCGGATAAACTCGAGCTTTAACGTTCGGTTGGCCACAATAAATGCAATAGCTACAAAAAAGCCAAAACTGTTTATGATTTTGAGCACCTGCCATGCAGTTCCATCAACACCAAAAACATCATGAAAGAAATGATAGAGGGTTGGATACATCTTTTATAGTTCTGTTAGTTCTTCAATGCTGCTTTCAAAACAACCCTCAATATTAAATTTATCAAGTTTTGTTTTTCGAATAGAATTAACCAATTCAGGATGAAAAGGCACCTGAACTTTAATGTAGTTTTCAGTGAATCCTGAAATTAATCCATCGCTTTGATCTGATTCAAAAAGTACGTATTTATATTGTCCTTTCTGCGATTCGTAGAATTGTCTTTTCTTCTTTTCCGATAAAATTCGGAGTTTTTTGGTTCGTTCATGACGAATCTCCATAGGAACTACTTCAGACATTCTCAAGGCTGTTGTATTATCTCGTTCAGAATAACTGAACACATGCAAATAGGAAACTGGCTGATCAAGCAAAAACTGATAAGTCTCTAAAAATGCGCTTTCATCTTCGCCCGGAAATCCGGTAATTACGTCTGCACCAATGCATGCATCAGGCATCAGCTCTTTTATGCGAGCGATGCGATCGGCGTACAAACTGCTGAGATAACGTCTTCTCATATTGTGCAAAATACGATCTGAACCGCTTTGCAATGGAATATGTAAATGAGGAACAAACTTCTTAGATTCTGAAATAAATAAAATAATTTCGTTGCTCAAGAGATTTGGTTCTATAGACGATATTCTGAAGCGTTCAATGCCATCAATTTTGTCGAGTTCTTTAATTAAACCTAAGAAATTCTCGCCATGAGCAGTCCCGAAATCGCCAATATTTACTCCTGTTAAAACAATTTCTTTAGCACCCTCATCAGCCGCTTTCTTTGCTTCTGATATTGTAGTAGAAATGTTAGCACTTCTGGATCTTCCTCTAGCGAGAGGAATGGTACAAAACGCACAGAAATAATTGCAACCATCCTGTACTTTTAGAAAAGTTCTGGTTCGATCGCCGGAGGAAAATGAAGGAACGAAATGTTTGGTATCCTTGATTTCGTTGCTCAGTAATCGTGTTTTTTCGAGCTTAGCATTTTCGATATAATCGAGCACATTGAATTTCTCATTGGCTCCAAGTACAAGATCTACACCCGGAATTCCGGCAATTTCCTGAGGCTTGAGCTGGGCATAGCAGCCTATTACAACAACAAAGGCTTCCGGATTGGCTTTTAATCCTCTTCGTACTAAATTCCGGCATTTTGCATCGGCTTGTTCAGTAACGGAACAGGTGTTAATCACCAGAATATCAGCTCCTTCTTCCATTTCAACCCTGGCAAAACCGGATTCTCTGAATTGACGGGCAATAGTAGAGCTTTCCGCAAAGTTAAGTTTGCAGCCCAAAGTGTGAAAAGCGACGGTACGATTAGCCCTCATGCCACAAATGTAATATAATCGTTTCGTTGGATTCAGAACTGTTTAGGAAATGTTATGACTTCGTGATAAGTATGCCGAAATCATGCTATACTTTTGACGAAATTGCTCATCAATGAGGGTTGTTATTATTGGTAATGGAATTTCAGGTATTACTGCTGCCAGACACATCAGGAAAAACAACGCTGCCGCGGAAATTGTTGTAATTTCATCTGAATCCAAGTATTTTTTTTCTAGAACGGCACTCATGTATATCTATATGGGGCACATGCAACTTGAGCATACTCAACCTTATGAATCCTGGTTTTGGGAAAAGAATAGAATTGAGCTCATTTTTGATCATGTGGAGCAAGTGGAAACTTCCGCGAAAAAGCTGAGACTTAGAAGTGGGGAGTCGATGGCTTATGATATTTTGATTATTGCCAGCGGATCTAAATCGAATTTCTTTGGATGGACGGGGCAAGATCTTAAAGGGGTTCAAGGACTTTATTCATTGCAGGATTTGCAAAATCTTGAAGCGCTCACTCCACTTGGGAATTCTGAAAAAAGAGTAAAAAGAGCGGTTCTTGTTGGAGGTGGATTAATTGGGATTGAACTCGCTGAAATGCTTATTTCCAGAGGGATACAAGTGACTTTTATGATCAGAGAAAGTCATTTTTGGGGCAATATTTTACCAAAAGAAGAATCAGAATTGGTAAGCAGGCATATTAGGGAACATGGAGTTGATCTAAAATTTCATACCGAATTGAAAGAAATTGTTGGCGACGAAAATGCAGATGTAAGGTCTATTATCACTATGAATAATGAAGAATTGGAATGTGAGTTTGTAGGCATATCTGCTGGCGTTTCACCCAATATCGCATTCCTAAAAGATTCCGGGATTGAAACGGCTAGGGGAGTGCTCGTGGATTCCTATTTGCGAACTAATATACCAGATGTTTATTCTATTGGTGACTGTGTTCAATTTAGAATTGCTCCTCCTGGCAGGAAAACCATTGAACAAGTATGGTACACGGGCAGAATGATGGGAGAAACCCTGGCCAATACTATTTGTGGAAATGCCGAAAAATATGAACCTGGGCCCTGGTTCAATTCCGCTAAATTTTTTGATATAGAGTATCAGACTTATGGGGAGGTTCCAGCTCAACAGCCCGCTGATTGGGGACAATTTTACTGGGAGCATCCACAAGGAAAAATTGCTCTGAAAATAGTATTCAGCAAATCTGACAATACTTTCAGAGGGATTAATTTACTTGGAATGCGTATGCGTCATGAGGTACTTGATCGCTGGTTGAGGCAAGACAAAAAGTGCGATTATGTGATGTCACATTTGCGTGATGCTTGGTTTGATCCCGAGTTTAGCCGAGATTTTTTCGATCAGATTATGACTAAATACAATCGCGATTTCAATCAGAATCTTGATGCCAAAAAAAAGAATTGGTTTAGAATATTAGAACGAAATGAAGCAAGAAAATCTTAATATTTCAATCGCTCAGCCTCATCCGGAAGGTCTAGATTGGATTCAGAAAGCGGCATTAGCGCTTGCCGCTATGGGAATATTGGTGTTATTGGTAGCCTGGACCGGATATACCTTTGATCATAATACTATGTTTTTAAGTGTTGCTTTGGGAGGTATTGCTTTGGGAACCATTGTTTATGCGCTTAGGTTTTATAAAGGTCAACCGGCAGGAATAAAGAATAACGGAGTTTGGCACAATTCCCTCACAAATCGTGGGATGTGGGGATGGTTAGTGGGTATAGTTCTCACCGGATTTTATTGTATGCTATATTGGGCTCCCTCTTGGTTAGGCTACAACGAAGCAGGAAATACCGGTTTAACCGCTCTTTTTGATCCATTGAGTCAGTTTTTTAAAGGTAAACCTGCAAGTCAGTGGTTTGTTTATGGCACAATTTACACCCTTTTGATTTTCTCCTTAGGAATTAAGTTCATCATTAAATACAGGCATATACGTTACCAATTGATCAGGACGATTGTAGTGATCATTTCACAATTATTTTTGGCTTATTTGATCCCTGAAATCATGGAAGGACTGAATTCAGATGCCGCCAATTTCTCCAAGGATATAAAATACATGTGGCCTTTGAATTATTATTTTTTCGATGGATGGCATATCGATAATATGAGAGCGGGTGGTACGCTGGGAATGTTGTATCTGGTTTGGGGAATCGTTTTGTTTTTAGTTCTTACGCCCATTATTACATATTTTGTCGGAAAGCGCTGGTATTGCTCATGGGTATGTGGATGTGGAGGCTTGGCAGAAACCGCGGGCGATCCTTTCAGACACCTTTCTTCCAAAACCCTGAGTTCATGGAAAATTGAGCGATGGATGATTCATTCGGTGCTCGTATTAGTGACAATAGTTACCGCCATAGTTCTTTATGGTTATTTTACAGGTAAATCGGAATTTTTGGGACTGAGTATCTACACTTATTTCAGTAAGCCTTATGCTTTTTTGATTGGAGCGGCATTCAGTGGAGTGGTTGGTGTTGGTTTTTACCCAATTCTCGGAAATCGAGTTTGGTGCCGGTTCGGATGTCCACTAGCAGCCTATATGGGCATATTTCAACGCTTTAAATCGAGGTTTAGGATTACAAGCAATGGGGGACAATGTATAAGTTGTGGTAATTGTTCCACTTATTGTGAGCAAGGCATTGATGTGCGGGCTTATGCCCAAAAGGGTCAGAACATTGTGCGAGCTAGTTGTGTTGGTTGCGGAGTTTGCTCTGCGGTTTGCCCAAGAGGGGTGCTGAAGCTGGAGAATGCCCCTGAAACCGGCAGCATTAGTGATAATCCTATCATTCCTGGAAATGACGGTTCTTGGTTGGTCACTAAGCAGTGATAAATGCGATAGTTAATAAGGGTTAAAGTTTTAATATACTGATAGTCAATTTATTAAATATTATTAGCTGACTGTTTCGTCGATTTATAAACTTTCAGGAGTATAAACTTGTTAAAATGTGGTTACTAATGTTCTCAATGAAAGTTGTAAATTACAAGCCAATACAAACCAGCAATAATTTAAGGAAAATTTAACCTGTTTTACCTATGAAAAAATTCAACAAAGTATTTGGAATGTTGACTGTGATGGCTGTTTCCTCTGCTATTTCAGCTCAAACCTTCACTAACAGTTCAGCATTGCTGAACGGGAACTCCTATAATAGCGGAGGTTGTGTAGCAGTTACTGATATGGATCAGGACGGATTAGATGACATCGTTGTTTTAGATCAAAGTACCAATCTCTACGTCATTTATCAAAATGAGAATGGAACCTATCAAACTGAATTTTACGGAAACGTTTCAGGCAGTGAGCAATGGGGGATGTGCGTGGGGGATGCCGATAACGATGGGCACAATGATGTTTTTTCAGGTGGTGCTTATGATGGCGTTCATTTGTTCAGCATCACGTCTAGAGGAAGCGCTTCGGATGAAAACCTCCAACAAGGCAGCATGTTTATGCAAGCATGCAATATGGCCGACATCAATAACGATGGTTGGTTAGATGCATTTGCTTGTCATGATGATGGTGAAAGTCGTATTTGGGGAAATGATGGGGCTGGAAACCTCGTTCCTGCAAACGACTGGATCAATATGGCTACAGTGCCGCCTTCAGATAATTCTGGTAATTATGGCTCAGTTTGGTGTGATTTTGATAATGACCGCGACACTGATCTTTTCATCGCAAAATGTCGTCAGTTTGTTTCGGATCCTTTGGATCCACGTCGCTTGAATGTGCTTTATATCAATGATGGTGATGCTAATTACACAGAACACGCTATGGAACGTGGTTTGCGTCATTATGAGCAAAGCTGGACTGTTGATTTTGCTGATTACGATAATGATGGCGATTTTGATTGCCTTATCACCACTCACAGCGCTACTTTGAAATTATACGAAAATGATGGAACTGGCTATTTTACAGATGTAACGGTAGGAAGTGGTTTAGAAATCAGTGGATTCTTCCTTCAGGCAAAAATGACCGATTTTGATAATGATGGTTTTGTTGATTTAATGATTGCAGGTGGAATTGAAGGATTATATCACAATAATGGTAATGGAACTTTTACTCAAGTGAATAATGCATGGACTGATAATGATGGATTGCATAGTTTTGGTATTGGTGATTTAAATCACGATGGATTTCAGGATTTCTATGCCAGCTATGGTGATGGTTATGTGTCGCCTGATAATGATCATGATGATATTCTTTTCCTAAATAATGGAAATGAAAACCATTGGTATGGTTTGCAATTAGAAGGAACTATTTCTAACAGAAATGCTGTTGGTGCCCGCGTTGAAATTCACGGAGATTGGGGAGTCCAAATCCGTGAAGTTCGTGCCGGTGAGAGTTATGGTATCTCTACCAGTTTTATTACTCATTTTGGACTTGGTGCAAACACAAGTATTGATCTTGTTGTTGTTAAATGGCCTTCTGGATTGACAACTGTTATTGAAAATCCCACGATTGATACTTACCATTACCTAATAGAACAAGAATGTACTCCTCCATCTGCAAACATTTCTGCAAACGGCAGCACTGAGTTGTGTTTGGGCGAAACAGTAACTCTCACCGCTGATGCGGCTGAAAGTTTCGTTTGGTCTAATGGAGCTTCTACTTCTTCCATTGAAGTTACGGAGTCAGGTAATTATAATGTGGTTGTTTATGATGAGAATGGCTGTGCTTCACAATCAGAAAACATTTCAGTAACAGTTGCTGTTGATGGAATTCCGGAAGTTCAAATTTCTGGTGATCTCGAATTCTGTGAAGGAAATTCGGTAGATCTTATCGCACCTTCTTCTGAAATGTACGATTGGAGCAATGGTCAGGATGCACAAGCCATTACAGTTACTGAGGCAGGATTGTATTCAGTTACATTGATGGGAATTTGTGAAGAAGTTACTTCGGAAGAAATTGAAGTAGTGGTTTTTGATGCCCCGGTTACTCCTGTAATAGATGATGTGATTTTGAACGAGCAAGGAACGGCCACTTTCATTGGCGCCTCTGAGAACTTAATTTGGTATGCTTCTGAGAATTCAAATGTGGCTTTAGGGTCAGGTTCTTCATTCACTTCAGATTTTCTTTTTGAAACTTCTAGCTTTTGGGTAGAAGATCAAATGATTCATGGTGGAGATATAGAATTTGGAGCAAAATTCGACAATGAAGGTCCTGGTGCTTTCCATGACAATTCTAATTTCTATAATCTATTTGATGCAAACGAGAACATCACTATTCGCTCAGTGAAAGTATTTGCTGACGGCGCTGGTGATCGTACCATCCAACTAGTCAATAATTTTGGAGCTGTAGTCACTAGCGGAGTTTTCAATATTCCTGATGGTGAATCTCGTGTTGAATTGATGTTCGATGTTCCTGCTGGTTTCCAATACGGATTGAGAACTACAGGGTCACCATTGCTTTGGAGAAATGCCCTTGGTACCGAACTTGATTTTCCTTATGCGATTGCTGATTTTTGCTCTGTTACCGGAACCAATGTTACCGGAAATAACGAATTCAATTATTATTATTTCTTCTATGATTGGGAAGTTTCAAATGAACTCTTCGCTTGTCCAAGTGAGCGTGTAGAAATTCAAGCAATCGTTTTAGGTGTTGCTGAATTGAGCAATGTAAACTCTTTGAAACTCTATCCTAATCCTGTTTCTGATGAATTGCAAATCAGTTTTGATTTGTTAACACCATCAGCCATCAGTTACTCTTTAATTGATGCTACAGGTCGCATTGTGGCTGCTAAAGAACTTCGTTCATTACAAACCGGAAATAATGTTGAACGCCTTGATGTGAGCTCAATTGCATCGGGAGTTTATATGTTACAGTTTGTAGCTGGTTCTCAAGCTGCTACTTACCGTGTAGTGGTAGAATAATACAAAAAACTCCTCCTTTCTTAAAGCCGAACTCCAATGAGTTCGGCTTTTTTACATGGCAATTTTGTGACAAAACACCGTGAGTGAATTCACTATCTTTGCAACAGATATGGTGCTCAGAAGAATTTTATCTTCTTTTTTTCTACTTGTGTTGCTCAGCACGCTGATTCCTTTCAGCGTCTGGCATTCGCTTGCACATGAGCATCATTCACATGATCACGGTCATGAACATCATTCTCTACAGAATTGTGAGATAGATGATCCCTGCCACATCAGTATTTCCCATCATGGCAGCTCAAATGGAAAGTCATGCGATCATCCATCCCATTTCACCGAACAAGAATTTGAATGTGCCGTTTGTGATTATTTTTCGCAATTAGGGTTTAAATTTCTCAGATCTGATGTCAAATCTGAATTTGAGCAATACTTTCTGTATAGTGTTACTCCTTTCTATGATTATTCCTTTGCCACGGAATACATTTTCAATTACGACGTTCGTGGCCCTCCTTTTTCCTGAGTACATGCTACATCCCTGCTTGTTCGGGATTAATCCATTCTAATTACTCAGTGCTTTTGAAGGATCTATTTCCCTCAAAATCTAAATGCATTATGCTGTGCAGATCATCCGATCTTCATTATTGCTATTCCTATTGTTTGCAATGAAATTATTGTATGCTCAGGAGAATTGCACCTTGCAAATCAGTGGTAAAATAACTGATCTGCATGATGGACAGCTATTACCTTTTTCTACTGTTTACATTATTGAAACAGGCAAAGGGACGGTAGCTGATTCATTAGGGAATTATGTATTGCGGGGGCTTTGTCCGGGCAATTATACCTTGCATTGCAGTCATTTGGGTAGCGATGAAATTGTTTATTATATCGAATTGAGGGATGATTTGTTAATGAATATTCATCCTGAAATTCATGCTGAAGAGCTCGGTATAAGTGAGATTCAGGGGGAAATGGACCAAGAATTTAGGAATCAGAATCTCAGTAAAATTGAATCTCAGCAGCTTGATGAACTTAGCGGGAAAAGTTTGGCTGAAAGTCTGAAAACAATAATTGGTGTGCAAAGTCTGAATACCGGCAGTAGCATCTCGAAGCCTGTAATTAGAGGGTTACATAGTAATCGGATTATCATTCTGAATAATGGAGTTCGACAAGAGGGGCAGCAATGGGGTAATGAACATGCACCAGAAATTGATCCATTTATTGCTGATGAGATTGAGCTTATCAAAGGAGCTAGCAGTGTGCGGTTTGGACCAGATGCGTTGGGTGGAATAGTTTTGCTTAAGCCCAAAGCTTTGCCTGATTCGGTTGGCATTGATGCGAAACTGAGTTTAAGTGCTTTTAGCAATGGCCAACAAGGTGTTTCTTCCGGATTAATTCAAGGGAAATTTAAAGCTTTGATGCCACTTTCTTGGAGACTGCAAGGCACTTTAAAACGTTCTGGAAATGTTCAAGCGCCTGGGTATTATTTAAAAAATACAGGCATGAATGAACGCAATTTTTCTTGGGCAATGCAATGGAAGAAAAAGAATTATGGGATTGACGCATTTTACAGTCAATTCAATTCTATCATTGGAATTTTTTCTGCCGCGCATATTGGAAATCTTAGCGATTTGCAATTAGCGTTTGATGCTGATCAACCTTTGGAAAGTGCTGATTTTACTTATGAAATCGCCAGGCCCCGACAAGAACTCAATCATGAATTGTTTAAGTTGAATGGTTATGTGAAAGCAGGTGATAAAGGTAAATTGTTGTGGACCTACGCTCGGCAGTACAACCTCAGAATGGAGTATGATAAACATCTTCCGCTTAACGATTCTCTGGCAGCCTTGAATTTACCAGCTTTGCAGTTTGAAATTACTACTCACAGTGCAGAATTAGTATGGGAGCATTATACGTATCGCTCATTTAAAGGAAGCCTTGGAATTGCTGGCCTGTACCAGTTTAATACCTACGAAGGCCGATTTTTTATTCCTTTTTTTGAGAAGAATAATATGGGCATTTTTTGGTTGGAACGATGGAATAGACCAGATTCAAAATTGGAGGTAGAAGCCGGATTGCGCTACGATTTAACTAATCAGCAGGTATTTATTTGGCAAGATGATGTATTGACTAATCCCGAATATCAATATCGTAATATTTCAGCAAATATTGGAATATTATACTATTTTAAGGAGGCTAGTTCGCTGCGATTGAATTTTGCTAAAGCTTGGAGACCCCCTCATGTAAGTGAAATGTATAGCAATGGATTGCATCATGGCTCCGCTACAGTTGAGTATGGTGATGTTAATCTTAAAGAAGAAGAAGTTTTAACAGGTAGTTTGGCTTTGATTCACAGCATAAAGAAGGCAGGAATTAATATTGAAATATATCATAATTATTTCTCTAACTTTATAGTCCTTCAACCTGAATTACCACCAACCTTAACCATTAGAGGCGCTTTTCCAACTTATCGTTTCGCCCAGGTGCAAGCTCGCATGAATGGGATGGATGCTGAGTTATATTATGATTTGACCGATGCACTCAAATTCAGAAGCAAGGCATCTTTTCTTGCTGCATGGAATAAAAGCGACAATGAATATTTGGTATTGATGCCTGCAAATCGTTTGTCGCAAAGTATAGAGTACAAATTTCAGAATAAATCAGCGCAAAGAAGATTTTTCCGCTTTACATGGGATAGCGTGTTTAAGCAAAATAGAGTTCCTGAAATGTCTGATTTTGTTGATCCGCCAAGGGGCTACCATTTGCTGGGATTAAGTTTTGGTGCTGATTTGAAATATGGAAATCAAACGATGAGTATTGGATTGGAAATCAGCAATTTGTTAAATACTTCCTATCGTGATTACCTCAATAGATTCAGGTATTACAGTGATGAAATGGGCAGGAATATTATGTTCAGAATTAATATTCCGATCCATGTTAAATAATGAAATGTTGCAAATGTTTTCGTGGCAAAAGAAAACGGGGCAATTGGATTCATGCCTTTGAATTGAATCCACTAAAACACATTGAAATGAAAAATAGTCATATTCTATTAAGCGTAATAAGTTTGAGCATTTTGTTTCAGGCTTGTAAAAAGGACAATAATGAAGTGGATAATCCGCCTCCAGTGCAAAATGAGGAAGAGGTTATAACTACCTTACAATTGACCTTTATTGATCAAGCCGCAATTGCTCCGGTGGTTACAGCAACATTCCGTGATCCAGATGGAGATGGTGGTATTGGTCCCGATATTTTTGATGATATCGTTTTGCAGAATGGCTCTGTTTACAGTGTAACTCTTGTGCTTTTGAATGAAACAGTGAGTCCGGCGGATACTATTTCCATCGAAGTATTGGAAGAGGCCGATGAACATCTGTTTTGTTTTAGTCCGCTTGGTTGCGATTTATCCATACTACGCACAGATTCTGATGGGACTTATGAAATAGGATTGGAGTCAGCATGGACAACTGGAGTTGCTGGTAACGGAACCGTTAAAGTGGAGCTCAAACACCAGCCTGATGTTAAAGATGGCACCTGTGAGCCGGGCGATACAGATGTTGAAGTGGTATTCGAAGTGATTATTGAATAATTCAATCATAGTTGAAAAGCCCGGTCATTTGAACGGGCTTTTTTTATGGCATTTTTTTAAATTTTTTGAGATTAAGAAAGCATTGTATTAAATGATCTTATCGTTTTATCAGTCTTGAAAATCTATCAATATAAAAACATGATTTGTTCTATTTGCATAAGCAATTTTGATGAAGGCGAATCTGTATATTGCTTATGGATTTTTGTTTGGGGATTAATCCTATTTAGTTGGAGTCACTGATTATCAGGTACCTTATCACGAAAGCTAGTGGTCGATTTAAAGGAGGAAATCAACATTAAGGAAAATAGTGAAAAAAAAAATAGAGTATTTAAACAAAAACCCGACACATTTGTCATAGGTTTTGGAGATTTTAGTTTCTAATAAGCAAACGGATTTTAAACTAACAAATAAAGCCATGAAAAATCAAAGCCTTTTAATTTTTGGAGTCATTTCAATTTTGTCTAGTTGTGCAATTATCAGACCAGGCGAGGTAGGCGTTAAACAAAAACTTGGACGTTTGTCTGATAAAGTTCACACTACAGGACCAGTATACTATAATCCTTTGGTAAGCAGAATTGTAAAGCTATCCATTCAAACCAATAATTTAGAACTGTCATTGAATCTTCCGAGCAAAGAAGGTTTAAGCATCAACTCGCAAATATCAATTCTTTACAAATTAAGTCCAGATCAAGCTCCTTTTGTAATAAAGAATCTGGGAGTTGATTTCGAGCCCATTATTGCAAATATATTTAGGTCAGCTTCAGCTGATGTTTGTTCGCAATATTTTGCAAAGGATTTGCATTCTGGAATGAGGGCTGAGATAGAAAAGGCTATTAAAGATAAAATGATGGAAACACTCGATAAACAGGGGATACAAATTGATGCAGTTTTAATGAAAAGCATACAATTGCCGCCGGGATTGTCTAATTCAATTGAACAAAAGCTGCAAGCAGAACAAGATGTTATGCGTATGGAGTTTACTTTGAAACAAGCAAAGCTTGAAGCGGATAGAAAAATTATTGAAGCAAAAGGTACGAGCGATGCTCAGAAAATCATTTCTGAGGGATTAACCAACGAAATTATTAAAATAAGAAGTATTGAAGCGTTTATTGAACTATCCAAATCACCGAACAGTAAAGTCATAATTACGGATGGCAAAGCACCATTTCTAATAGACAGTGACAAATAGCAACAGACCTAAATACTTGGTTATAGCAAAAAAAATAGGAACTAATAATTCCAAAGATTTAAGGCATTAGTTGGTTATATATTCGCATTGATTAACAACTTTTTGGCTTGATTATTTTGCTGTATTTTGTTTTTTGAGTTGCAAAAAAATCAAGACGCCATTATTGTTTTAGCATAATTATCCCAACTCATCTCTTTCGTTGCCTTGGCTACATTCTCCCTTGGTATGGGCTGTGCTATGAAACGGCGCATCTGTTCAGCCATATCTTTAATGTTGTTCGGTTCTGCCAAATAACCATTGAATCCATCGGTAATGGTTTCAGGAAAATGGCCTACACGAGTAGCCAGGATTGGTAAAGAAAAATTATAACTCAGCGATTCAATACCTGATGGAGTGGCCGTTAAATAATACAAAACCGAACAATCGCTCACTTGAAAATACTTACTCACTTCTTCATTCGGAATGAAGCGGTTTAGGACTACACAAGAATCCTGCATTCCTAATTGCTCTATCAATTCAAGCGGATTATAGTTTTGTTCATCATCGCTCTTAGAGAGAAATAGCTTTTTAGCCAGTCCAAAAAGAAATTGTTTGATTTTAGTACCGGCTTTTTTATTGTCGAGGGTTTGCCAAAATGATTCTCCACAAATCAGGAAACTCACATCGTTTCTTTCTTTTCGGAGAATATCAAATGCCTGAATAGCATTGTGAAGCCCTTTATACTTTCTGATAAATCCAAAAAAGAGAAAAACATGCTTTTTAAGTCCTAGATCTTCTTTTACTGCATTAATATCGAATGCAGGATCGGGCTTGTACAAATTGTAAATAGGGTGGAACAGTTTGAGCACATCTTCCCCGGGCAATTTACGCTTTCCATCAGTACTTAATTGAAATGTTTTTTTAGGGAAGAGTTCTTGCAGTTCTTCAAATGTTTTTAAGGCATGTACGATATAGGTGCTCGCTTTTTTAATTCCACATTTAGTTAAAAAACGGTCAATAGTTGAATTTTCTTTTTGAACCACAAAGTGCATGTCAAAAATAACTTCAATCTTCCCGCCTTTCATTAATCTGCGGGCAATGTATCCCAAAGGCAAACCCTGCAGAGCAATGCTCCATTGAATAATTACTTTTTCAGGATTAAGTGATCGGATATATCCAACAGTTTCAGCCCAAGAGAATGGATTGTTGTAGTTAGTAATGTATTTTACCTGAACCCTGCTTCCTTCTAAATGATCTGTTTTACTGCTTTTGTCTACAAATTCTCGAGGAATAATGGCAGGGTATTGCTGCGTCCATGAAACAATATGAACTTCATTATTTTCAAATTTGTCAAGTGCCAGAGCCAATGAAGTATTGTAATTGGCAATACCTCCTTTAAATTTTGGTCCCGGTCCGAAACAAACAATTACACTTTTATTCATAGCTGTTTTTCGATCCGTGCAAGAGCGGCTTCGTAAACTCGTTTCATTCCTTCTTCAGTGCTGATCTTTGCTTTCCAACCCAAACGTTCTTCCACAAAATCCATTTTGCAGTAACGGGAATGAACACCAACGGGTTTATCTGTTAATGCTTTAATTTCAGGTTGATATCCTGCCAGTTTGCAAAATATTTCAATGATTTCTCTGAATGTGGTCAATTTGCCCATTCCAATGTTAATTGCAGTTCCGTCCTGAATATGATCCATGGCTAAAAGTATGCAGTCCAGTACATCATCTATATGCACAAAATCTCTGCCTTGATACCCGGTACCCCAAACTTCAAAAGGATCTTCGCGCTTGGCTGCTCTTGCTGCTATTGCAGGAACAGGGTAAGTCAAATCCTGATCTTCGCCATAGCCTGAGAATGGGCGAATACATGTCACTTTTACGCCATAATGCTGAGCTGCAATCTGAGCGAGATATTCACCAGTCAATTTGCTCCAACCATAGGTCATATCTGGTTTGCCAATTTTATCGAAATCAATATCAGATTCGCTAAGGGCAATAGCATTTTCAGTGGTTTGCAAATCAACGGGGTAGGCTGCACTGGAACTCGGATATAGAAAACGCTCTGGTTTATACTTGCAAACCCAGTAAAACATTTCGGCATCAATACTGAGATCTAGGGCCACAGCCATAGGGTCCCCATCAATTTTAGCCCTTCCTCCAACAATAGCAGCAAAGTGAAATACATCGTGAATGTGTTCTACTTTGAAATCAGAAACAGGATTCCATGCATCATGGTTATGATTGATTTCCTTGAGTGTTTCACGAATATCGTTGTACAAAAAAAGTACCCTTCCATCATTGCCATGAATGCTCCAACCTTGACCGCTTGCAATCATGGGAGCACTGAACCACTTTGATGGATGGGTTCCAACGGAGAGATCATCAATACATACCAATTGATCATTGGTTGTAGAATATAGTCGTTTAACCATATTCCTGCCGACAAATCCTGCCGCACCTGTTATTAAATGTGTTTTTCGCATATTGATGCTTTGGCTGCAAGTTACATGGCTGAATTCGATTCTGAAAATTGAATTATCAAATTTATGAAAAATCGATTTCGGCTTCTACTCCTTTTAGTTTATTTAATTCAAACAATAATTCGTCAGATTTAGATCTTTTAATCTTGGTATGCAATTGGCATCTCAGATCAAATTTGGGATCAATCACCTGAAGTTCTTGGTCTTTCACCAATTTCATTACAACATTCATTTCAGCATAACTGAAGCGAATGATGATTATATTTTCTTCAAATCGTTCTACAATTTTTCCTTCTTCAATGCAGGCTTTCGCGGCGAGTTTATAGGCGTCAATCAATCCTGAAACTCCCAGTTTTGTGCCTCCGAAATACCTCAGCACCACAATCAGAACATTGGAAAGTCCTGCGGATAAAATTTGGCCGTAAATAGGCCTGGCTGCCGATCCAGAGGGTTCTCCGTCATCGTTTTCACGGTGCTTATTGCGATCTGCTCCAAGCGCCCAAGCGTAACAATGATGTGTTGCATCAAAATATTCTTTCCGCAGTAAATCGACTTGAGTTTTAATCTCCATCTCGGAGAAAACAGGATAAGCGAAGCCAATAAATTTACTCCCCTTAACGCGATATATGGCTTCAGAAGCGACTTCTAGAGTGTAATAGCGGTCATTCGTATCCGCAGCAGCCATTAACTGATGGGATTCAAGATTACACTAAATACAGTTATAGCATTTGGATCCCGGTCGTAGTATAGCTTATCAAGTGCATGCATGATGTTCTTAGCACTGAAATAGCTGGTATTTAAGCTGTTTTCACCATTAATACTCCATTGGATTGTATAAGAACTTTCTTTTTCCTTATGCGTTTTCACGTAGCTGAGCATGTTCTTCAGAGCATCCGTTTTATCAAGACCCTCAGAGCTGTGAAACAAAAAGCTTTGGTTGTGACGCGGATTCACGGTAATAAGATGGAGGCTAAACTTATTTCCCATTTCATCGAAATTGAAAACAAGACTATTGTTGCCCATTCCTATGTATTTGCCTATTTCGTTCTGAAGATTGGCAATCTCTATGTTTTTATCGATGGTCATTGGCTTAATTCAGTATTCAAATTTAATCATCCAATCTGGAAAATTCGGAATTATTACTGATGAATTCGGGAACTATTTCTTTCAGCTTTCTCACTAATTTTTCATTGTTCTGAGCGTTGAACAAGCTTATGAGTTCATCGGTTTGTTTAGAACATTCTTCAGGATTTCCTTCCCTAACGCGGGCTCGGAGTATTTTTGGGTGATGGGTAGGAAGTGTATTTTCTTCGTTCGTCAGCAATTCTTCAAAGAGCTTTTCACCCGGACGCAAGCCTGTGACTTCTATATTGATATCCTTACCTTCTTCCAATCCTGAAAGCTTGATCATTTGTTTAGCAAGGTGAATAATTTTCACTGATTCGCCCATATCAAAAACAAAAATTTCGCCTCCTTTACCCATGGCTCCTGCTTCTAACACGAGTTGTACGGCTTCGGGAATGGTCATAAAAAAACGAGTTACATCTGGGTGAGTTAATGTAATTGGTCCCCCTTCTTCAATCTGCTTTTTGAAAAGTGGAATCACGGAACCCGTTGATCCCAGTACATTTCCAAAGCGCGTGGTAATGAATGCTGTTTTAGAAATTTGACTTCTGGATTGAACATAAATTTCAGCAGCGCGCTTGGTGGCTCCCATCACATTAGTTGGATTCACGGCTTTATCCGTTGAAACTAAAACAAAGCGCTCAATATTATATTCATGGCTCAAATCTGCCAGCACTTTGGTCCCTTTTACATTGGCCAACACAGCTTCTGTTGGATTTTCCTCCATTAATGGCACGTGCTTGTAAGCCGCAGCATGGAAAACTACATTTGGTTTGAAATAATCGAATAATCGACGAACCCGATCTTCCTGCCTCACATCACCAATGGTAAATTCACATTGCTGACCTAATCCATTGCGCTGTAACTCTTGCTGTAAATCATACAGAGGCGATTCAGCCTGATCGAAAACAATCACTTTTTTCGGATGATAATGAACAATCTGTCGAACTAATTCACTGCCTATTGAACCTGCTCCGCCGGTGATCAGAATGGTTTTCGCCTCCAGATATCCGAGGATGTTTTTGTTGTCTAAAAGAATCGGCTCCCTTCCCAATAGGTCTTCAATTCTAATATTACGCATTTGAAATACGCTCAATTCGCCATTGATCCAGCTCTTTACTGGAGGAACTGTTAGCACGCGCACATTATGTCGCAATGCTGCGGCAACCATTTTATGTTTTTTATCTTTAGGTAGTTTTTGAATACTGATAATGAGTTCATCGATTTTTTCTTTTTCAAAAATCTCATCTGCTCTGGAACTATGATAAATACTTGTTCCTTCAAGCTTTTTACCTTCTTTTTTAGGCTCATCATCCAGAAAAGCAACAACCGATTTTTTAGCACCCGCATCCTGATCAATTGTGCGTTTGGCAATCAATCCAGCTTCTCCGGCACCATAGATAGCTACCCGCGATTTATCACGGCTTTTATCCTTCAGTTCAAGATAAAGCAATTTAACCGCGATTCGGCTTACTACCATTGCAAAAAGGCTGAGTAAAAACTCTAGGATTATGATGGAATTTGGTATGAAATAAACGCCATCAAAGAAGCTGTATCGAATTTGATTTAGAATAATGAAAGCTATGGTGCCCGCTCCTAAAGTGAGAAAAATGCGTTTGGTGTCTTCTGTACTGGTATATCGAATTATGCCGGCGTATGTGCGGCTGATGATGAATGACAAGGCCCGAACCAGAATGAATATCCAAACGAAACGCAGCGCCAGAGCGACTTCAAACCAGGGAGGTTGAAATTCAAAACGGATAAAATAAGCCAGAATGAGGGCCAGAATACTAAAGCCCAAATCAGCAAGAAAGATGATCCAACGCGGAGTATTTCGGGTAGGAATTCGCATAGGCCTATGGCCAAAGATACGTTTTTAAACGCTTAGCCCTCGAAGGTGAAGGAAAGCACAAAGGTGCGGGTTCGAAGTGAATTTATTGGAGCAGAATACCGGTGAGTTTCGCGAATCAGCAAATCGGGCATGCCAAATGCAGTTTTAAGCTCTACACCAAATTTGAAGTAATTCAAGAAAAAGTCAAATCCGCCGCCTACATCGATAGAATAATCGATGTCCTTTATTTTTAAGATGAGTTCATCTTCAATAGCCTGATTTACATCTTTTTGGCTTTGCATGTCACGACTGTACTTTCCACCAATAAGGGCATAAGCAGCAAAATTGCCGGTTCTGTTGGTTCTGAGTTTTAACAATAATGGAAAATCGAGATATACCGATTCTATACGCTTTGATGTTTCACTAACCTTGCCCGAACTATTCAGAAAGCGATAGTTGAGAGCTCTGTCTTGGAAACTCAATCCGGGAATAAATCTAAAGTTTACGTTTTTGGTAAGATTGAAGCTGGCCAAAAGCGCCAGATTGAATCCCGGTTGGCGCATGTTATCAATAGAAAGAAGACTGTCATTAAAAGTGAAATCCGCTCTGCGGGTCATCGTGAAATCGGAACTGTTAGTGCTCAGCATAAAACCAAAATGATAGCGCTTCATATCGAATTTTGGCAAATTTATTCCTCCTTTGCTTCTTTGCGCAAAGCCTTCCTCAATGCTAAAAGCAAACAAAAGAAAGATAAATATGGCTCGGAGGTTCCTCATGATTTCTTGAACAAAAGTATAAAACGATAATGAGTCCTGTTTATTTCATTTATTATACTTTGAATAAAACTTTCCTCAAGAGAATACTGATTATTAGTCCATAAATAATACTCGTGAAAGTTAAAGCAATGAAACTCCCTCCGGTTTGCAAGCCAGTAGCATAGATCATGTCAAAACCTTTACGACTTTTGTCTAAATATTGTTCCCTGCTAATACCTTTCAAGCCTATATCATCTTTCTGAATAGCTGCATAACTTGCTTCATCAGGCACATATTCCATCAATTGCTTTTCCGCAATATCACGCTTAGATTGGGTAAAACCCGGGTCGATGTATTGATAAAAAACATAGATCATAGCCGTCACCATAATTACATAAAGTATCCCCGGACGTAAAGCGCTGCGTAAATCTACAATAAACGACTGTCTTTCAGTAGATTGAATAATACTTCGGCGGAGAGCTACAAACGGAATAATAACTAAGAAAAACATATTCAGCAATACGCCAATATGGAAAGCCATTTGCCCCAAACCGGCTTTATATGCCAAGAATCGCAATAGCAGCCATAAAAATGCCAGTGCTATTGCCAAATACCCCATTTTTCCAATCATAGACTAAAACTCAAGGTGTTTTGCATTAACCATTCATCGACACCAGAAACTCTTCGTTACTCATAGTATTAGACATACGATCTTTGATGAATTCCATGGCCTCTACTGGATTCATATCAGCCAAATGTTTGCGTAAAATCCAGATGCGTTGTAAAACTTCTTTGTCCAAAAGCAGGTCTTCACGACGTGTGCCGGAAGCCAGAATATCGATAGCAGGATAAATCCTTCTGTTCGAAATCTTTCTATCCAGTTGCAATTCCATGTTACCAGTACCTTTAAATTCTTCAAAGATTACCTCGTCCATTTTAGAACCCGTATCAGTTAACGCTGTTGAAATGATCGAAAGTGATCCACCATTTTCAATGTTTCTTGCGGCTCCGAAGAAACGTTTTGGCTTGTGCAAAGCGTTGGCATCCACACCACCGGTAAGTACTTTACCTGAAGCAGGGGAAACAGTATTGTAGGCTCTGGCCAAACGAGTAATGGAATCCAACAGAATACAAACATCATGTCCACATTCTACCATTCGCTTTGCTTTCTCTAAAACGAGGTTGGCAATTTTTACATGACGCTCTGCGGGCTCATCAAAAGTAGAAGCAATTACTTCCGCCTTCACACTTCGCTTCATGTCCGTAACTTCTTCTGGTCTTTCATCAATCAAGAGGATGATTAGATAGGTTTCAGGGTTATTCTGAGCGATGGCATTTGCTACATCTTTAAGGAGTGTAGTTTTACCGGTTTTAGGCTGTGCAACTAGCATTCCGCGCTGACCTTTGCCAATGGGAGCAAAAAGGTCCATAATGCGCATAGAGATATTCTTATTATCCTCTGCCAGTTTGAATTTTTCAGTTGGGAAAAGAGGTGTGAGGTATTGAAAAGGAACACGATCACGGATCCATTCAGGGTCGCGACCATTTATTTTATGCACTTGAATAAGCGGGAAGTACTTTTCACCATCGCGGGGAGGGCGAATCGAACCTTCAACGGTATCTCCAGTTTGAAGTCCGTAGAGTTTTACCTGGGCTTGGCTAACATAAACATCATCCGGTGAATTGAGATAGTTAAAGTCGGATGATCTCAAAAATCCGTAACCATCAGGCATCATTTCCAAAACACCTTCTGAACTGATTAGACCGTCAAAATTATAACCATGTTCGTCTGGAGCGCCACGGCGTCCGGTATTTGGGTTATTCGGATTATTGGGGTTGTTCGGGATATTGGGGTTGTTCGGAATATTTGGATTATTCGGGTTATTCGAATAATTCGGACTGTTGGGATTATTCGGATTATTCGGATTATTGGGATTGTTTGGATTATTCGGATTATTGGGATTGTTTGGATTCTGAGGACCACGGTTTTGACGATCATTGCGCGGATCACGTTTAGGATCACGCTGTGGATCTTGTGGACGCGACGCTTCTGCAGGATTCGGCACTGGTTGTGGAGCTGCCATTTCTACTGAAGGTTCATTTCCCGGAATTACATCAGGGCTGAAAGGCGCATCATTATCGGACTCGCTGAACAAATCAGAGTTTGGCTTTTCTTGTTTTGGCTCCGGATATCTTTTTTGTTCTTGTCCCGGATGAGGCGGACGTTCTTGTTGAGGACGTGGCCCTCGTTCTTGGCCTCCCGGCCTGTCTGGTCTGTCTCGACGAGAATCTTGTCTGCGATCCGGCCCATCAAATCTTGGACGATCATCTCTCGGCCTTTCTTCCCGGGGTTTAGCTTCGCTCGGACGCTCATCTCTCGGCCTTTCTTCCCGGGGTTTAGCTTCGCTCGGACGCTCATCTCTCGGTCTTTCTTCACGAGGTTTATCTTCGCTCGGACGCTCATCTCTCGGTCTTTCTTCACGAGGTTTGTTCTCACGAGGACCTCGATTATCCGGTCCTCTTTTATCACCCTGAAGACGTTGTTCCCTTCTTGGATCATTCGGATTCTGAGGTGCTTTTGGAATTATAGGCGCAGCTTCAGATTTCGGTATAATGGGAACCGACTGAGCAGAGTCAGCAGATGCCGCTATAGTTTTCGAAATAGCAGCGAGCTTGGTTGTAGCAGATGGATTGATTGCTTGTTCGTCGAGTATTTTATAAACGAGCTCCTGCTTTTTGAGTTTCTCGGTTTTATTAATGTTCAGCGCTTTGGCAATGTCTCTCAGCTCATTTACCTTCATGTTGTTTAGCGCGAGGATATCGTACATACGTATTCGTTAGGATGTTATTGTTTTGAAATAATGTTGGCCCCTAAGGGAGTGAAATCTCTAATTTGCAAAAGGGAATTTTAATTTTACCGTAAGGGTAATGTCAGAACGACTTTGCAATATTACGTTTTTTTTACTTATCAAACTAATTCTCCAAAAAATTCGGAGTTTAACGATATTTGCGTCCTATTTTAATCGATTTATGATTCAACGAATTCAATCTATTTACTTGCTACTTGCAGGTTTGGCAGTTTGGTCCATGCTTATTTTCCCCTTTGCTGCTTTTAGTTCTTATGATACTATTTTGGCTATTTTGGACGCTTTTGGACTCAAAGGTGAGGATGGCACTTCCATCGAAAGTAAAGCAAATATTGGAATGCTTATTGCTATTCCCGCCATTGGAATGCTCATTTTTTGGAACATCTTTCAATATAAAAATCGAAGTAGACAATTGAAATTAGGCCGACTCATTTATTTGATGCTTGCTGGTATGATTGTAGCGGTTATTTTCTCGGTAAGAGCTGCTCATTCTAATTTTCCAGAAGCTCCGGAATTGCAATATGGGCCCTCTTATTTTATGCCTATCGTAGCTTTATTATTCAATTTTCTTGCATTGAGAGCTATTAAAGGCGATCACGATTTGTTGAATTCACTTGATAGATTGCGTTGATTATGAAGAAATTAACATTGTTTTTGTGCCTTGTAGCTTTTAGTTTTTCGTTGAGAGCTCAGAAAATGACGGAGGTGATGGAGATGTGGGAATCAGTGATACAAATCGAAAAGCCTGCTTTCGGTTTTTATCATAGTGATAAGCTCATGCTTACCGAATTAAAACAAAGATGCTCCAAAGCTGATTTGGAACCTTATCCTCAAATGCAGATTTTGCTCGACAGTATGAAAGTGCATGTCGACTTCATTCAGCAAGAAAGAAGAGGGGTTGATCAGGATAAAGTGCTTATAGAAAAATCACTTGATTCAAACGGCAAAATACCTAAGAATTCTGAAGCTGCAAAAGTGGCAAAGAACCTGAAATCAAGATACGATGATTTATTGAAAAAGCTCTATGCTGAGCAAAAAAATGTTGAACAATATCATACTCAGTTTGAAAATTTGAAAATGCTCCACCGAATCAGCATTCAAACATTTGATCAATACAATGTACAATTCATTAAAGAAATGCATTCTTTTGAAGATGAGTTGGTAGCTCAAGGTTCGGCAATTGCCAAACGCAAAGGACAATTTGCCAATAAAAGGTCAGAAATGACAACTGAAGCAGTAGCGGCTGAACAGTTAATAATTGACGAACTCGAAGAAATATACAAATTGACTGACGGTAAAATTCTTCAGGTTGGAAATTTTCAGGACCGAATTCAGGCAAATGAGGGGGAAGAAATAATTTATTTCGGCCCAGGAATTGCCCTTCCGTATATATTGCAATCACTCAGCTCTGAAATGGAATCCTTAGTTTCCATGATTGATTCGTTCAAAATGTTATGCAACGAATAGTCAATAACGAGGTTCTAACTCCATTAGCTCGAGATTTCTCGGTTTTCCTTCTGCAATTTCGAAGCGTAGTGCAGTTCTAACTTTGTGAAATCCATGTTTTCCTGCAGCACCAGGATTCATATATAAATGCTTGTATCTAGGGTCTGATTGCACCAATAATAAGTGGCTATGTCCACAAATTAATAATCCGGGTTTATGTATTTTCAACAGATCTGCGATTCCTTTCGCGTAATTGCCTGGTCTTCCTGCAATATGGGTCATCCAAACTTTTAAGCCTTCAACATCAAGTAGCAGATCGCTGTGACTTTCCAATCTAACTTCACGACCGTCAATATTACCAAACACGACACGAAGTGGTTTCCATTTTTCTAAAGTGTGAATGAGCTCAACATCGCCTACATCACCGGCATGCCAAATTTCATCGCAATTGGCGAAAAACTTTTGCAGAGCAGGATCCAGATAGCCATGAGTGTCTGAAAGCAGACCAATTTTTATCATGCTGCGAAGGTATTCATGATTTCTTCACAATGATGCTGTAGAAGTTTTCAGCTTGGATAATTACCATAGGTTTACAGCGTTTAAATTAGGCCTGATTATTGTTTATTCCGATCACATGAACCAAATTTTACTTTCCATTCTCCTTTCATTTTTGAGCCTTTTTGTATGCGCTCAACGCGGACCAATTGAATACTCATCTGCTGATAAAAAGGCAATTAAAATGTATGAGGAAGGTCTTGCAGCCTACAATATTTTTGAACTGGATCAGGCAATGATCTTTTTTAAAGAGGCTGTAAAAAAAGACCCGATTTTTATTGAACCACATATCATGTTGGCTCAATTGTATTCTGAACGCCGACAATTGGATGAGGCTTTGATTGAAATGAAAACAGCTATCGATATTAATCCTGATTTTTATCCGAATAATTTTTATTACTACGCTGAACTCCTTATTCGCAGAGCTCGCTACGAAGAAGCAGAGGCTTCTTTGAATTCCTTTTTGAAATACGAAACAGGAAGCGAAGACACCAGAAATAGAGCAATACTCGCTTTGGAATCCTGTGCTTTCGCCAAAAACGCGATTAAAAATCCTGTGCCATTTGATCCGAAAAATTTAGGGCCAGGAGTGAATTCTGCCGCACCTGAGTATTATCCCGGAATAACTGCTGATCAAAAGCGATTACTCTATACCCGATTAGTGGAGAATGGAAAAGGCGGACAAGAAGATTTTTTCCTTTCTAATTTCGAAAACGATATTTGGCAAGCTTCAAATCCAATTCTTGAAATTAACACAGAATTTAACGAAGGAGCACCTACTTTTTCACCTGATGGTATGATTTTAATCTTTACCGCGTGTGAATTACATGGAGAATGGGCGCCAGGAAGAACAGGATTAGGACATTGTGACTTATTCTTTTCTCAGCGTCAGGGAAATTCCTGGAGTCAAGCGGTGAATTTAGGTGAAAAGGTGAATTCATTCTTCTGGGAGTCCCAACCATCTTATGCTTCTGATGGTAGAACCGTTTATTTTGTTCGAGGAAGAAAAGGTAAAAATGGCATCGATGAACAAGATATTTGGGTGTCAAAATTAGCTGAAGACAGAAGCTGGGGTAAGCCAGAAAAATTGAAAGGAAAAGTAAATACGCCTTACACAGAAGAAAGTGTGATGATCCATCCAGATGGTAAGACTTTGTATTTTTCATCAGATGGACATCCGGGTATGGGCGGTTTAGATATTTTTGTTTCCAAACTTGGTGCTAATGGAGAATGGGGAGAGCCTTTAAATCTCGGTTATCCGATCAATACCTGCAATGACGAAAATAGCCTCTTAGTTTCAGCTTCCGGCGAAATCGCTTTTTTTGCTTCAGATAGAGAAGGTGGATTTGGTGATTTGGATTTGTATTCTTTTGAGCTACCTCAAAATGTGAGGCCAATACCTGTGAGTTTTTGCAAGGGTAAGGTGTATGACAAATCATCACTTAAAAGATTGGAAGCCCATTTTGAATTGATTGATTTGGAAACCGGAAATGTGGTTGTCGAAAGTTATTCCGATCCTTCAAATGGTGAGTTTTTAGTTTGTCTTCCAGAAGGAAAAGAGTACGCACTCAATGTTAATCGTCCAGGCTATCTTTTTTATTCAGCCAATTTCATTCCAATCAATGTTGGTAATGAGGGATACTCACTAGATGTTCCTCTTCAGAAAATAAAAGCTGGAAGTTCTATTGTATTGAATAATGTGTTTTTCGATACCGATAAAAGCGAACTCAAGCCTTCATCAAAAGTGGAACTGAACAAGCTCGTTTCATTTTTGAATGATAACCCTGCACTTAAAGTGGAATTGGGTGGACATACCGATAATATTGGTTCGGATGAAAGTAATTTAATACTCAGTGAAAAGAGGGCAAGCGCAGTTGTAGCTTATCTTATCGACAATAGAGTGCCTGCGAATAGACTTGTTGCAAAAGGATATGGCGAAACAAAACCACTCGATTCAAACGAAACTGAAACGGGAAGGGCAAAAAACAGAAGAACTGAATTTACGATTCTTCAATAAGGCGAAGGCATCTATTTCGCTGCTTTATTCATTCTTTTGGCTTCACCTTAAATCGGTACACAAGCCTGATTCCTGTAAAGTAATTAATACTAGGGCCGGGGTTATAATACCTTCCTAATGTGGCATTTAATTGTGGAAAGGAAGTATAAGAAGTATTCAAAACGTTATTTATCCCGGCACTCAGCGCGAAATTGAAATTTCCTAGGGTTTTGGTCCATTGAAAATCAATGTTCAATAAATGATTGGCTGCCAAGTATAATTCGTTGTCATCTCTCAGAGGCAATTGATCGGTATATCTATGAAGCACATTCATTTCGAATCCTTTTTTATGCTTAAGGAACAAGCCAATAGTTCCTGTGGCAAGTGGAACTCCGGGCACCAAATTTTGAAGTGACTTTTCAGAGTAATAACGTTGCAAAGCACCAGTGAATTCAATAATGAGTTCAGTATTTAATTGCTTCAATTTTAAATGTGATAAAATACTAGATTCTATACCAAAATACCGTGCTTCATTTCCATTGTAATAAGATAAGCGTTCCAAATCATCAACCCCCGGTAGTATGCTTTCTGATAGAGAGTAGGAATATGCGCTGAATTGATAATTCAGTTTCTCTTCCTTTGCAATTCCCTTTATCCCTATTTCCAAATTAAGTCCTTTTTCAGGATTTAATTTTTCATTGATATATCCTGTTTCTACGTCAACTAATTCAAATAATCCGGGAAATGAATTCCCTTGACGAAGCAATACAAATGCATTAGAATTCCAAAATAATTGCCGCGTCAGTTCAATCGATCCGAGGTATTCAGGTCGGTAGTTTTTTTGGCTATTTAATGAAGTGTCAAGGGTGTTCGAAAAGCCTTTGTTATCGATCTGATAATACTTATGTGTTCCAGAAACTTCAACAGTGTATTTTTGATACTTGAATTTATAACTGAGGTATGAATTCTGATATAAAAATGTGGTTTCATTGTGGTATTTGAGATCTTCAGGAACCCCACCAACATTGGTATATTCCAAATAATCTCCCGATTCAGTTTGAATTTCTGTTCCGAATTGGAATTCATGAACTTGATTTATTCTGTATTTTACATTGCTGCGTAAGCCATAAGCCACACTGTTTTCATCCTTGTATCCCGAGAAAAATGGACTGGTTCCGTAAGGATTCAGCTTATCATTGATATTTAAAAAAACGGAGCTTATATGACTGATTTTTTTAATATTATTGGAATGAAAAGTTAGTGCATTCAAAAGGTAAGTCTTTGAAACGGAAGCATTGGCAGCTTTGCTATAAGCCCTAGCTTGTGTTGGATTTTCGGCTACTTCAGTTGCGTTTAAAGATCCAGGTAGATCCCATTTGCCGTTATAGTATATATTTAAAAACTGCAAGCTAGAATTGTTCTCGAATGTATGTCCTAGATTCAGAAAGTACTGACTTTTCTGATTGGATTCTTGCTCACGATAGCCTTCTAATTGCTGATTGATTTGCCGAAAAACCACAAATGACTTTAGCCCTGCATAATGGAAGCCGGAATGTTGTCTCAGATATCCATTGCTTCCTACATTAGCCGATGTTTCTATCGCTGAACTAAGAATGTTCGATCTGCTGGAATGGAGAACAAGCGCCCCACCATTGGCTGAGCCATGTTCAGCTCTGCTAATGCCCTTATCAACTTGGAATGAACTTAGGAATTCCTGATCTACAATTTCTAAAGGAGTGCTTCCTTCTGGACCGGTTAAAGGCACTTCATCCAAGTACAATGGTAATGAACGCACTCCAAAGGCAGAACGGGTAAAATTGCCTCGGATATTCAACCGCCTTGAACCACCCTGACCACGTTCATCAAATCGCAATCCGGGAATACTATTAAGAGCATTTGAAAGACTTGATCCATTAAAATTTTGTATCTTTTTAAGTTCAATTTTTTGCAATGCTCCTGGAAATACACGAGGTTTCAAAAGTAAAGTCTCAAACCCATCATTTGGAAGAGTTAGTATTAAAGCTTCTTCCAAATCAATAGTTTTGCGTTCCATTAACCAAATTTTTGGATACTTTTTCCATGTCCCAGTTTCAGAATATTCTACGCTCTGAATACTGTAATTGACATTCGAATTACAATCCGGAATCGTAACCCTGCCAAGTGAGTCCGAAAAAGCTTCGAAAATTTCTTTGGCACAATAGACGATTAATTTTGCGTTCACTATGGGACTTTTGTCCTCTTTGTCTTTGAGAACAATCGTTTCCTGAGCAGGAAGAATGATTGAAAAAGACAAAAGGCAGCCAATAGCTGCCCCTGTCAAAATTAAATGTTCTAACTTATTTTTCACTGAACTACAAAAGTGCGTGTAACAGTTCCTAAATCGGAATTCGCTTTTACATAATAAGTGCCTTGGGCTAAATCGCTGATATCAAGCTTCATCTCGAGGCTATCCACTTTTAAATCGCGAACTTCTTGTCCGAGAAAGCTGATAATTTTGAATGTAGTACCGATAAAACTTTCGCTGAATCGGAGATTGATTTCATTTTGAGTGGGATTAGGCCAAAGCTCAACTTTTTGAATTTTGATAGATTCAGAAATGCTTTCGGTGCTATAATCGAGGTTGCGGAATTCTTTGATGATATTGGGTCCAACACCGGGATAAGATGCACCATTCAAAGCAATGTAAACTGCTCCATTATGCGGGTTGATACAAACATCTCTTACACGCTGATTGAAAGAACTGAAATATTGATCTTCACTTTCAATGGTTAATCCATCCACACTCATGTGCAAAACTGAAAGACGTTCATACTGCGCACCCAGTCCTCCAAGAACGGCCATTAATACGCTATTTTGCCATTCTGGTATCGCAGGATGATTGTAATATTCAATTCCATTTACTGCAATACAAGGAGTCCAAGTTTTTAGAGGTTCGCGAACGTTGTTAGCATCGCAGAATGTTTGTTCAGCGCCCGTATCACAAACACCCTCAACATTTGGCCATCCGTAATTTCTGCCTACTTCAATAATATTGAATTCATCGTTGGTTTGTTGTCCATGTTCTGAACTGTAGATGAGGTCATTTGGCCCTAAACAAAGTCCTTGAACATTGCGATGACCCCAGCTATAAACTAAGCTCGTTGGGTCAGGATTGTCAGATGGAATTGAACCATCAGGATTAATACGTAAAATCTTTCCGTTTAGTGCTGTAATATTTTGACTAGAAACGCCGCCATCACCTGTGTCACCTGTTGACATAAGGATTTTACCATCGGGAGTGAACAAGATTCTTGAACCATCGTGAATACCCCCACCTGGAATATCATTCAAAATAATCACTTCGTTTTCTAAAATAGTCCCATTCCATTCGAAACTTACTAAACGCTCTTTGATGTTGAATCCGGTTCCATAATTATAAACGATATAAACTAAAGGAGTGTTTTCGAAATCTGGATGAAGCGCCATACCCAGCATTCCGGGTTCTCCATTTCCGTTACCGTGAACCTGAGCGTCATAATCCAGTATAACTTGAATATTTCCTGTTTCTGGCTCAATTCTCAGCACTTTCCCCCTTCGCTCAGTTGCCCAAATATAATCATCAGGTCCCCATATTATTTCCCAAGGAATCATTATTCCGGTGGCCACGTCACGTTCTGTAAGTGTGGTATTTCCTACTTGCCAAGTATCCTGTGAATGAGCGCATTGCACCATGCTGAGCGTGATTCCTAAGAAAAAGAAGGATTTGATAAGTGTCATAATCTTTTCGGATTTATGCAAAGATAACTAAGCATCCTAAAAAAATGGAGGATTCATTTGGATATTATTGGACTGCTTATGCAATTAGATGCGGATTGCAGTGCCACTGGCGCTAACCATTAGCATCGTGCCGCTTTGACCAATAGTCTCATAATCAAGATCAATTCCTACTATCGCATTTGCTCCAAGTTTGCGGGCATTTTCTTGCATTTCTGAGAGCGCATTATCTTTGGCTTCACGAAGTACTTTTTCGTAGGAAGACGATCTACCACCAACTATGTCGGTAATATTGGCAAAGAAATCTTTGAAGAAATTCGCACCAATAATAGCTTCACCGGTTACTATTCCGAGGTATTCTTGTGCAGGTTGGCCATCGATTTGATTTGTAGTACTGAGTATCATTTTTTGAAGATTTATTGTAGCGCTAATTTAACAAGTATTATCCAAGACAAGCATTTGTACAAAATTGACATCACGTAATTGTTAAGTAAATGAAGCGAAGGAGAGCTAATTCAATTGGATTTTGCATCTTTGAGTCTCATTTTAATAATTATGCGAGTAACTTTATTCATCATCACGCTTGTGATGTTCTCTTTTTCCTCTTTTGCTCAGCACAGTGACTCGATAGTTAATATTATAAGGCAAATCGAATCACTTGAAAACAAAATGAATCTACTCCTTTACAAAAAGGAGCAATTTCGATTGACGGAAGTGCGAAATGAGCTTATTTCCAATGCTCTACCGGCATTGAAAGCCGGGGAGGAGTTAATTACACATTCATGCATGGCATTGGTCTATAGCGAAGAACACGAACAAGCGAAGTGGGTAGCGCATATTATTGTACCGGATGTGATGGAAGGAGTTGTGGGAAGAACGAATGAATTCAGAGAAGATCCTAAAATAGCCTCGGGTTCGGCATTGGAGGCTGATTATTTTTTGAAAACTCAAGCCGCTGATGGTAAGTGGATCTATGATGGATTTGGCTATGATCGTGGGCATTTAGCGCCATCAGCAGATTTCAGATGGAGTGAAACTGCTCTATCGGAGAGCTATTACTATTCAAATATGTCGCCTCAGGTTGCAGAATTTAATCGAGGCAAATGGTCTGACCTTGAAAACTACATGCGAAGTTATATTTACAATCATCCAGAGAGTAAATTATACATTGTAACAGGTCCGATACTCTGCAATGAATTGCCGGTTATTGAAAGAGGAGTAAACAAGGTTAGCATTCCGAAAGAATATTTTAAAGTGGCTTATGATCCAATACTTCAAAACGGTATTGCTTTCATTATGCCCAATATAGAGCCACCATATCCCGTTGAGTCCTATGCGGTTTCAATCAATGATGTTGAAGCTAAAACAGGCTTGGATTTTTTTCAAGGTTTGGAAGATGAGCTTGAAAATAGAGTTGAATTTATTTCAAATCCGGCTGAATTCATTCCAGAAATTGTTTCTGGTGATATAGAACCCATTTACGCGCCTTCTCTTCCCGCAAATACATTTAATACGGTTCAGGCTAAATTATATATGGATAAAGGGGAGTCCATTACTGTTTGCGGCACTGTGGTAGGAGCAAAGGTTACACGTAATGGGCATGTTTTTTTAAATCTTGACAAGCAGTTTCCCAATCATATTTTTACGGTCACTATTTGGAAAGACGACCTTGCTAATTTTAGCTATTTTCCCGCGGATGAATTGATAGGAAAAAAGGTGTTTGTTACAGGTAAAGTAAGTGATTTCAGTGGTATTCCGAGTATGAATATTCAGAAGGAGAAGGCAATCAGAGTGGAGTAATCCAAATTTATGAACTTCATTTTTATATCTAAACGTCAGAAAGTTAATATTTCAAAGCGGAATTATTGATAAATTGGTGAAACAATTGATAAGCTATATTTTGGGGATGAGATTGAATCGTTTTCTCAGGGTATTTATATGATTTTAGTTCAAAGCAAATACAATCAATTTAGCAGCACTTTTATGAAAGAGTAAGTTGAATAATTGTATTTGTTCAACCTAAACTAACACCAAAAAAATAACCCACTAAAGCAGTCAATCCCATAGCGATTGTTCCCCAAAATGTTATTCTGATGATGGCATTCTTTATGCTAGAACCGCCTGTTTTTGCAGCTAATGCTCCAAGAATTATAAGAAAAATGATAGCAAATCCATAAAGCGCATATTCTATGTTTTGAAGGGGTATAAAGAGCGTAACTAGTAGAGGTAATAATCCGCCAACTGTAAATGATGCTCCCGATGCAATTGCTGCCTGAATTGGATTCGCTTTTGTCAGCTCATTGATGCCCAATTCATCTCTCACATGAGCTCCTAGCGCATCATATTCTGTTAGTTCCATAGCTACTTTCAATGCGGTTTCCTTTTGAAGTCCTCTTTTCTCGTAAATTTCAGCAAGTCGCTTCAATTCGAGCTCTGGCATTTCAATTAATTCTAATTGTTCACGTTCAATGTCTGCTTTTTCGACATCTGTTTGAGAACTTACTGATACGTATTCTCCTGCAGCCATCGACAAAGCCCCTGCAACCAATCCAGCTACTGTTGCAAGAACAATGGGTTCTCTTGCATCACTTGCTGCCGCTATACCTATAGCAAGACTAGCTGTTGATAAAATCCCATCATTCGCACCCAATACTGCTGCTCTCAGCCAATTGCTGCGTTGCACAAAGTGAGGCGCCAGATATTCATCAGTTTTGGAAGACATGGTAAATGACTTTTTTAATTTGTAATAAAATGTATTTAAATTCTAATTAGTGATTAAATCTGAACAGTCTAACCATGGTGTTTTTTCACTAACCATTCCGCAATTTTGCTGTGAATTTGTTTTTTGTTTTCTAGTTGATTGTACCAAAATTCAAAAGCCTTAATTTCTTCAATTTGTTCTATGCTCGGTCCTCGTTCAGGCCAAACCTTGTTCCAAGATTCACCTTCTTTGCGCAAAATTTTGTCAGCCCTTCCTTCCCCAATCAGCCATGCGTCGAGCATTAGTTTAAATCGAATAGAGGCTTCGTCGCATCCGGTTATTTCAAAACTTTGCCAAATCGCAGGACTCAAATATCCCATCCTGCCCAAGAAGCCACGCATTCCTTCTTTATATACAATTCTATCAAAATGATAAAAGGCGAATAAAACCTGATGGCTTGAATCCAGTCCCGGAAATACACCTTGAACGTAATCCAAATTGGGAGAGTCGGCATCGAAAGAGCCAAATTCCAATTGGAAGGCAGATGAAACAAAATTATTCTCAGATTCAAAAGTTTCGGATTGGCTATATTTTTTCTGGATTGAATCAAATTCCTGATGTATACGTGACTCAGGATATTCAATTCCCTTTCCCTTCATCCCAATAAATAAATATTGAACTTCGGGTTTGGCATGTTCAGAATACTCATCCAAATTTAGTTTAACGCTTTGCTCCAGCATCTCTGCGTCAGGATTGGATTTCTTTTCTGATGAGCATGAACTAAGCAAAATTACGAACAAGAAAACAAGTGATATGTAGATTCGTCGATCCAAATTGATTCAAATATGCCGTTTGTAGCTATTTAGAATCAAAAATCGAGCCTATTAAGCTCAATTGGTCGATTTCAAAGGAAAAACATCTATGAGATTTTGCTGACGGAGGTTCTAGATTGCTATTTACAACTATATCTTCGGACTAATCTTACAGCTGTTCATGCCGAACAAAGTGTATAGTGGACAAAAACTAATCAAGCTAGTTAGTACGAAAACGACAGCAAGAATAAGTAATACTAGTCCCAATGTTCCACCAACAGTACCGGTGAAGTATAAAACCGCCATTACAACTGCTAAAATTACGCGTATTGCGCGATCAGCCGAACCCATGTTCTTTTTCATAACCTTATTGTTATTGATTTATAAGAATATACTCACCAAGGAATAGACGATTGCAATGCATAAAATACAAACTAAAAGAATCTTCGCAATTTTCATATTCGATCACAAGATTCAACAAAGAAATCTTATTCCGATATGATATGTATCACAAAAAAATCAATTCCTTTGTTTGTATGTACAAATAAATTACATTTGCTATGTGGAAAATAAGCGGGATGAATACCCTTATTGCAAGTGTTTATTGTTTTCTTCAGGTGCACTGAGTAGAGTAATGAACAAGTTAGCAGAAGACAGTTTTAAGCAAACTGGACTCTCTGCCTCTTTGGCTTTCGTATTAATGACAGTTGTAAAGCGACCAGGTATATCCATTGGGCAATTGGCGAAGCTGATGATTTTAGCGCCTTCGACTTTAACTAGACTGGTAGAAACACTTGATAATCAAGGGTTTTTGAAGAAAGTACCTGAAGGACGGACTTCTATCATTTTTGCAAAAGAAAGCGGGGTAGATCTTGATCCTGTTCTTAGGAAATGTTGGACAGAATTGTACTCCAAATATAATGCAATCTTAGGAGTAGAATTTAGTAAGTCTCTTGCTGAAACCACATTTAATGCGAGTTTGATGCTCAACAATCCATAACAGCTAAACATGATTAGAATTTATCTATGTTGTAAGTACAAATAAAATAATTTTTTAAGCATGAAATCAAAGAAAATTGGCATTATTGGATCAGGTCAGGTTGCTCAAACTTTGGGCAATGGCTTTTTAGCTGAAGGTTACAGAGTAATGCTCAGTTCAAGAGAGGAAGGCAAGTTGGAGAATTGGGCTCAATCGGCAGGAGATCTGGCTAGTTTTGGCACTTTTGATCAAGCTGCGAAATTCGGGGATATTATCGTTTTGGCTGTTTCCGGAAAGGCAGCAGAACAGGCTGTAGAACTCGCTGGCATTCAAAACATCAAAGGTAAAACGGTTATCGATGTTACTAATCCAATTGCTCAAGAACCGCCAGTAAATGGCGTACTTAAGTTTTTCACGGATTTGAATCAGTCGCTCATGGAAAAGCTCCAACTTAAAGCACCAGAATCTCATTTTGTCAAGTCTTTCTCTTGTGTTGGTAGTCATTTCATGGTGAATCCAGTATTTAGTGAGGGTTCACCGAGCATGTTTATCTGTGGTGACAATGAAGCGGCTAAAAATGAAGTAAAGCAAATTCTAGATTTGTTTGGCTGGGAAGTAGAAGACATGGGAGGAGCAGAAGCCGCAAGGGCTATCGAACCTTTGTGCATGCTGTGGTGTATTCCTGGATTTAGAGAAAACAAATGGAATCACGCATTTAAACTTCTTAAAGGTTAATTCTTTGTTTGTCAGGCTCTCGTTTCGTACTTTTGTGGCATGACTAACAACCAAACAAAAGAGCATATTCTGATTCTGGGAGCCAGCGGAAATGCGGGTAGAGAGGTTGTTGGTATGGCAGTTTCGCTTGGACACAGAGTGTCTGCCGTTTCGCGAAACGTATCTGAAGTGCTCGATGGTAGTCCTGAATCGGTCTTGTTAAAGGATTTAGATGTTCTCGACCTCGAAGGACTGATAGAGGCAAGCAATGGCGTAGATGTTATTATTTCTTGTCTTGGTCCAGGTTCAGATGGTAATATCAATCTACTTTTCGAAGGAATGAGCTGTGTGATTGCGGCTGCCAGAGCAAATCGAATTAATAGAATATTAGGTATTGGTGGTGCCGGAATTTTAGATATCACTGATGGGGGAGACCTTTGGAAGAATGATCCTAAGTTTCCATCATTTTTGAAAGAAATTAGCAGTGCGCATGAAAAATCATGGAAACTACTTGAAAAAAGTGGAATAGCTTGGACTTTCGTTTGTCCACCCATGATGCAAAGTGGACCGGTAACTTGTGAATATCGACTCGGTTCAAATTCACTTTTACCCGGCGGATTTTCAATTCGTTTTTCAGATGTTGCTCATTTTCTGGTAACAGAAATTGAGAATAAGGAATTTTTAAATTCAAGGGTAGCAATAGCCTACTGATTAAAATGAAAAATGCTGTAATAACCGGTGCAAACCGGGGGATTGGTCGCGAAATAGCGGCTCAACTTATTGCGCTCGACTGGAATGTAATTCTTTGCGGAAGAAATGAAGTTCAACTGCAACTGGCATGTGATGAACTCGGAACAAATGCTGATTTTATTGTAGTGGACGTCACCGATAAAGCTAGTGTAGAGCGATTTTCATCTTTGCTCGCTAAAAAGTATAAGTCCATTGATGTTTTAGTTAATAATGCCGGAATCATTGGCAATTCGCCAATTGATGATTTTAAAATGGACGAAATTGAATTGGTTATGGACACCAATTTTATTGGTCCGATCCGAATTACCGGTGCGGTTTTACCATTGTTGAAAAAGAGTAAGGATGCTCGAATCATTAACATATCCAGTGGAATGGGATCACAAGAAGATCTTACACAAGGATACGGTGCTTATCGCTTAAGCAAATGGGGATTGAATGGATTTACTATTCTCTTGGCAAATGAGTTGGCAGAAGCAGGCATAAAAGTGAATGCCGTTTGTCCGGGTTGGGTTAGGACAAATATGGGTGGAAAATCGGCCCCAAAATCGGTGGGAAAAGGTGCCGAAACCCCAGTGTGGTTGGCAACAGAAAAAGATATCCCGAATGGCAAATTTATCAGGGATAAGAAGATAATTAGTTGGTAATAATTGTTATTCTACCTCTGCACTAACATTCAGAACCAAGGCCTCTTTATCTGCAGTATGGAAAATTTTTATGCTGGTTGATTGAATCCCAGTTTTTCCTTTAGGATCAAACTTAACATTAATTTTTGTGCTTTCACCAGGCAGCAAAACGGTTTTTTCAGGATCAGCAACAGTGCATCCACACTCACTTTCGATGGCCAAAATCTCCATTGTTTCTGAACCTTCATTCGTGATTTCGAAGGAGTGGTTTTGGATATCATATTGAGAGATAACACCAAAATTAAAACTTCTGACTGGTGCTTTCAAAAAAGCTTGGGTGCTGTCGGTTTTAGCTTTCTGAACTGATTGAATTTCAATCTTTCTTTCTAAGGATGCCGCTCTGCTGTAAATGGAAGCCTTTTCATCTTCCAATTCATCGCTAACCGTCTTATCTGCCTTGTATTCTCCAAATGGAATTTGAACTATGCTCAGCTTTCCCCCATCTGTGCTTTTGTCTTCTAAGTAGGGAATAAAAACACCCGCTCCATAAATGCGGAGATAGTTTTCCATGCTTGAAATTCGCCTTTTTGTAAGGTTCAGATTGTAGTCTGATTTGGCCCTTGGACTGGCAAATCCTTTAACGGCTAATTCAATTTCAGAACCCTTTTGTAATTCTCGTAGCAGTAAATCACTGAAGATTCCCAAGTCGTTCATTCCCTTATCAACCTTCAAACTGAAAAAATCTTCCAAATCGTAGAGGGCATTGTCCTTGGCTTCACCGCTCAATCCTTTGGTGTTTTCTTTCACATAGTCGTTGTATTTCTGCTTATAGGATTGGTATGATTGCTCATAACTCAAGTTTGTGAGTGTATCGGTAGTTCTAGGATTTGGCTCATCATTATGAAAATAGAGTGTTACGGGCAAATACCTGTTTAGCTCATCTAAATCGGCATAAGGCTCTTCGGCTTGCAATGAATCTTTAAATTGAAATCGATAAATATCATTGCAACATAATTCACCTTCCTCTACATAGGAGCCTTGACGGTTAGAGGAAATATATCCTTCTTTGAAATCCGCAAAGTAAGTCCAATACAAGTCGTTTGCCTGAGTATTGAAAGGGAATCCAAGATTTTCCGGAGCTTTGAAATCACGGGGATTTCCTTCGGATTTGAAAATATCAAAACCACCAAAACCGGCATGCCAATTAGAACTGAAATACAAATAATTACCAAAATAGAAGGGACTAATTTCATCATCCGGACTATTAATTTCGGCTCCTGCATTTACAGGAATATTGAAGCCATTTCGATCTTTTTGACTCCACCAAATGTCCATTCCGCCTTGCCCTCCGGCACGATTTGAACCTATGAAAAGTACTTCAATGCCATCAATCACTGCAAGCATAGGCATACTGTTATTGCAGTCTGGGGCATTTATCTTTTCAAGTTTAGAAGGATTGCTCCATTTTCCTTTTTCAATTTCAGAAGTCCATATTTCGCATTTTCCCGGCTCTGCGCAACGACTGAAATAGGCGGATTTTCCATCAGCGCTAAAACTGCTATTACCCTGCAAAAATTCTGGTAGATTGATGTCAGCATCCACTTTAAGCGGATCATCAAAACTATTTTTATTTCTTGCTGAAGAATAAATCCAAACATCTTCATAGCGATGTTCTTTATTGCCTTGTTCTCTGGCAGAACTGAAATACAGGGTAGAATCGGACTGAACAAAAGCTGCGAAATCGCTGGCTTTGCTGTTTACTGGATTTGCCAATCTTTCCAGTATTATTTCCGTGCTGTCGAGCCTGGCATTGAGCGAAAAAGTGCAAGCTTCAATTTCCGTTTCACATTTTAAAAAGAAGTAAGATTCTTTATCTCTTTTAGCTTTGGTTCTGAATTTTTTAAAATTCCTCAAGGCTTCTTTGTACTTGCCATTCTGCTTTTGCATCATCGCTAACCAAAATTGCCCCTCAGGAAAAAGTCGGCCCATATCTTTGGAATAAACCTTTTGATAATTGCTTTCAGCCTTTACAAAATCCCTGCTCAATCGCAGCGCATCTGCATACGATCGATTTAGTTCAAAAAGCGTAGAGTCCTGCGCCATAGCTTTTTCGTAGTAAAATGCAGATGAAGCATATTCTCCATTGAACATAGCTTCATCACCCAGCTTTTGCCAGTCTTTCATGGTTTGTGCACTCAGCATTGAAAATGAGCACAACAATCCCCACAGTATTGCGATGCGGATCATGGGCAAAAGATACAGAGTAAAAAGGAGATTTCATCAGGCGAAATGTACCGATTAACTTAAATGCCATACCGATTATCATAATTAACAGATTTGCATCATTCATTTTTTGTAATTTCATCAAAAATTAATAGATCATGCAAATTCAAGTTATCGTAATAATTGCCCTAGTAGTATTAACACTATTGGGTGGTATTTTTGTTGTGAAACAGCAAACTGCTGTAATTATCGAACGATTGGGTAAATTTCTTGGTATTCGCACAGCAGGATTACATTTTAAAATCCCTTTCATCGATAAACGAGCGGGTGCTATGAACCTGCGTATCCAGCAATTGGATGTCATGGTTGAGACGAAAACAAAGGATAATGTGTTTATCGAAATCAAAGTTTCGGTTCAGTATAAAGTGATAGCCGAAGCTATTTTCAACGCATTTTATAAACTAGATAATGCCTACGATCAAATTACAGCTTACGTTTTTGATACTGTGAGAGCCGAAGTTCCAAAAATGAAGCTGGATGATGTGTTTGAGAAAAAAGACGATATCGCAATCGCTTTGAGAAGAGAACTCGAAGAAGCGATGCAGGAATATGGATTTACGATCATCAAAGCCCTTGTGACAGATATCAATCCTGACAAGGAAGTGAAGCATGCTATGAACAGGATTAACGCTGCTGAGCGTCAGAAGATTGCAGCTGGTTTTGAAGGTGAATCAGAACGCATACGTATTGTTGCAAAAGCCACGGCAGAAGCTGAAAGTAAGCACTTACAAGGTATTGGAATTGCGGATCAACGACGAGCAATAGCCAAAGGATTGGAGGATTCTGTGACAATGCTAAATAATGCCGGAATTAATTCTCATGAAGCTTCGGCTCTGATTGTCATTACTCAGCACTATGATACTCTTCATAGTTTGGGCGAAAATTCTAATAGCAATTTGATATTGCTTCCAAACTCTCCAAGTTCAGCCAGCAATATGCTCAATGATATGGTTACCAGCATGGTTGCAGCACAAACCATTGCTGAAAATACAAAGGACTCTCAGCAACCGAAAAAATAAGGAGGGGGCGAGCACAGTTAATTCAACTATCAATAGCTATTCAATGATCAATTTCCTACGGATGATGATTGCTGAGTTTTCATCGTAAATACTTATTACTACGATAGAAGAATGGAGCTCTTCGACTTGAATTTTAGATGAACTAAGTAGATCGCCTTTTAAAATTACACTGCCCCTAAGGTCTTTGATTTCGAAATGATATTTACCTGGATTCAATCCTGAAATATTGATTTCGGAATTCGCAGGATTAGGGAAAATAGTGATCGGTTTTTGATCTGAATACTCCATTGAATTAGCTTGCCATTCATCAAAAAGCACTTGAAGTGAATCTATTGGTTCTACTCCATAGAGCGTTTGAAGTACTTCAATATCGAGATATAAACTATTTATGTCATCGTTTGGGCGAGCAACACGTAAAAACGCAGATTGTGATGAAACCCCTTCTTCTAAACATCTACTGTCAGCACCAGGGATGTTTGCCGCTTGTAATGTTGCCATAAGTCTTTCAGCAAGCGATCCTTCGGTATTTAGAAAGGCTGTTTCCATCCCATCAATAATATCGTCGTTCAATAAAATATTTCCTTGTATGGCGTAATTTGCTCCAGTTTTATGTTCTTTCACATCAAAGCAATTAACCCCGGTGAATGCTGCGCTTCTGGGTTCTGCCGTTACGAAATCCACTATTCCATATTGTCGAATTTCAGGATTGCCTTGCACGTCATTCGCAATGAGCCAGTCAATAATTTCCTGAGGACTCAATCCCTCGAGCATTTTTTCGTGTGCATTGATCTGATTGGAATAGAGCCAATAACTTTGAGTGTGAATTGCTCCAATGCCTGGAATAAGATCACTAATGATAGTCACACCACCGCTAATATCACTATCATCTAAACAGGAAGCACCCGCACTGCCAATCTCACCGCTAATTGGATCGACGGCTACAATAGAAAAAGTGTCTTGAGCAGAAATTCCGGTCTGAATGGACAAGAAAATAGCCAAAATGCAAGTATGGCGCATGGTTTGTAGGATTTAATAGATTGAATTTAGGGAATAATAGCGAATTTACATCATTTACTCGAAATTGTTCCTGCTGCCAAAGACCGTTCGTACATTCTTTAGATATAGCTTGTACTTTTGTTTTTCGAGCAAGAGTTCTGATTGAAAGAGTTGAAATGGAAACAAAGCATAACATGGATTGTCTGATTAAATTCAGATCTGAAATTGCGTCGATTGCTTTGCCGGAACGATTTACATTTCCATTTAACTATACGCCTCATCCATTAGCTTCCATTGCAGCAGAGGAATTGCAGGAGATTGTGCTTAAACACATGAATTGGCAACACGATTTCGGCTTTGATGAGAATCCGGATTCTCGCACTGCGGGTAAAATGTTTGGTGTACTTGTGGTGAAAACTTTGGATGACGAAATAGCCTATTTGGCTGCATTTTCAGGAAAAATTGGAGATAGTCAGGAATATCGGCCTTTCGTTCCGCCTCTGTATAACCGTTTGGAAATTTCAGGTTTTTTCAATGATGGCGAGGCAGAATTGAATAGGATCAATGCTAAAATTGATGCTTTGGAATTACATCATGAATGGCTCAGACTGAATGAAGAATTGCAGAAAATGAAGGCCGATTCGGAACTCTTACTTGCAGCAACTAGAAAGGAAATAAAAGGAGCCAGAAATAAGCGAGATGAGCAACGAAAGAACGCAATTTCTGTCCTCACTGAAATAGAATTCAATGCTCTGCAATTGAGCTTGGCAAAACAAAGTCAGGATTATGAACGAAATTACAAACGTCTTCTGAAATCAGAGAAAGCAAGAATAGAATTACTTGATTCAGAAATCAATCATTTAAGAAAAGAGATCGATTCTTTGAAACAACGAAGGAAGGATCTTTCAGCTTCTTTGCAGAATCGCTTGTTTCAGCAGTATCAATTTCTGAATCGCGGCGGAATTAAGAAAAGTTTGATCGATATTTTTGATGAAACTGTTTTAAAAGTGCCTCCCGCCGGCGCAGGAGATTGTGCGGCCCCCAAGCTAATGCAATATGCGTTTGAAAACAATCTTCAACCTTTGTGCATGGCAGAGTTCTGGTGGGGAGAATCGCCTGTTTTAGAAGTTAGAAAGCACGGTGGTTTCTATCCTGCATGCCGTGGGAAATGTGAGCCTATTTTGGGATATATGTTGCAAGGAATGGAATTAGATGAAAATCCTATTCAAGTGCAATTGGCATCGAAGAAAGAGCTAGAAATTCTATTTGATGATGAATATTTGGCAGTGGTACTCAAGCCTGTAGATTTGCTCTCTGTGCCCGGAAAATCTGAGCAAGATTCCGTTTATCTCCGAATTAAAAGGAAATATCCTGAAGCTCAGGGCCCATTGATTGTTCATCGCCTAGATATGTCAACTTCAGGCTTGATGATTGTGGCAAAGAACGACGATGTGTATAAGGATTTGCAAAAGCAATTTCTGAAACGCAGCATTAAAAAGCGCTATGTGGCCTTGCTCAATGGAATTGTTGAAAATGATCGTGGTGTAATTGATTTACCTTTGAGGGTAGATTTGGATAACAGACCTAGTCAAATGGTTTGTTATGAGCATGGCAAATCAGCAAGAACGGAATATGCGGTTCTGAGTAGGAATGTTGGTGTAACTAGAGTAAATTTTTATCCTGTAACTGGCCGCACCCATCAATTGCGAGTTCATGCTGCCCACGCTGATGGATTGAACGTAGCTATTGTTGGAGACGATATTTATGGCAAAAAGGCTGATAGACTATATTTACATGCCGAGTATATTGCTTTCAGGCATCCCATTTTACAAATTGAAATAGAATTGGAATCAATTGCTGAATTTTAATTAATTATTTAAATATTATTTTATACTAATATTATGGCAGCTATTGGGATTTTTTTGGTGTATTTTACTTATGGATTTCTTAGTCTTATGGCTTTGATATTTTCTTATGTGTCATTACGTAAGTCAAAGTTTATATCAAAGACATTTTTTATTTTACTTGAATTGTTGTTTGTTGGAATTTTGATGATATTTTCTGTTTCTCAAGGTGCTAATCAAAGATATTGGGAGAAAAAGTATGTTGGAAGTTATAATTTAATGAATTATCCAGATTGTTCGAGTTGCATTTTGTACTTATATGAAGATAATACTTTTGAGGTGAAAAATGCCCTAATAGTTCGCGAAAAAGGTAATTGGAGATACGAATTTGGTGGAGACTACTTTATTGTTTACATGAATGATGATAAAGAACAATTGGGTTCAGAGAAATTCAAGTTTAATGAAAGTCATAGTGGCTTTGATTGATTTGATCAATTAGATTTGATGCTTCCAAACATTTCGAATTACGCTTCCAATACCTCTCTCAAAAAGGATTTGAGTCTTTCCATTTGATCTTGTCCTAATTTCTCTCCTTCTTTTCCGGCTAGGTATGCAGTGAGCATTATTAAAATTGCGATAGGGAATGCCCATATCAAATGCGAGAATTTGCCGATCAACCAAGTGGCAGCTGCATACGAACTAACGGCAAATCCCAGAATTCCGATGGAAAAATAGAAAAATACAAACATGGTCCAGACTTCAGGTCGGGGTCCTACTAAGCCTTTTACAACATATTGTTTAGCGTCTTCACTTTCTTCTTCGATTCTAAACCATAATTGTGGGGTTGAAAAATGCCTTTCAATTCCTGGAATATCAAGTATTATGTGATCTCCCGAAGTATTGATTACTACTTTTCCTTCATGCTTTTGCTTCAGTTGTTGAATACGTAGATGAAGTTCTACCGGATTCATTTTTACCTGAAAGGAGAATCTGGGTCGTATATGCAAGATTGATTTTTCCTCGCTCATTAGTCATTAATTTGTAATAAAATATACATGATTGCCCTTTTTCTTCTGCAAATTGAATCATGACATTAATCAGTCTTTATGAAAGTGTTGAGAATTTATAATGAACGCTTGACTGTATTCTCTATACTTCATGCTTGATTAAATATCTCTTAATTGATCAATGGATATGAAAGTTCTGATATTGCGTTATACGATACAATACAGCATTCGAAATGAATCCGGTTATTTTCTATTAAACGCAAGTGAGTGTAGAATGCACGAATATTTATTTGGACTTTTGTAGCTTCTCTTTGCTAATGGGAAAGCTCTTATCCCATAAGGATGAATTAGATTCTGACTCGAATTGTGAATTGGGTATCGATTTTTAAGCAAATGCAAGAATAACGCAAAAATGAGACAATAAGTTTACCGACATTCAATTAATTGTGAACCTCTATTTCATTCAATTACATGGTTAATGGAAATCCCAAAATCTAAAAGAATATAGTAATGAATTATATCCTTCAAACGTCTCGATTGTTGCTACGAGAAATGACTATTAAAGCTGCGGCAATGGTCTATGCTTTGACTCTTGATCCGGAAGTGATTAGATTCACTGGGGATTCTGCTTTTGAAAGTGTAGAGCATGCTGCAGAATTTTTAGCATCTTATGATCATTATAAGCTCTATGGCTATTGAAGATGGGCTGAAATTGCAAATGAAATTGATGAGCTTTTGGGTTGGTGTGGATTGAAATATACTTCTGATTTGAAAGAATATGACCTGGGATTTCGATTTGCCCAAAGACATTGGAATCAAGGCTATGCCGCAGAATCTGGCATAGCCTGCTTGAATTATGGCTTTGATCAATTGAAAATGGATTCAACTATAGGAAGAGTTTTGGAAGAAAATCTTGCATCACGAAGAGTTTTGGAAAAGGTGGGTATGACTATGGAAGTACAATATGAATTTCAAGCTAAATCCGGATTGAAGTGCAGATTGGATAAGACGAATCGTTAAACTCTGTTTTATTCATTCTATATTGTAGAACATTTTTTACATTTGTTATCATCCAAGATTCATAGTTAATGCAATACCAGTCAGATTCGCCCGAACATTATATCAGCCTGTTGCCTTCTGATCGACAAGAAGCCATGCAAAAGTTGCGTGATGTTTTGACGAAGAATTTGCCAAGAGGTTTTGAAGAGTGTATTAACTATGGAATGATTAGCTATGTGATCCCGCATAGTTTGTATCCTGCAGGATATCATTGCGATCCTACATTACCTCTTCCTTTTGTCAGCATAGCTTCGCAAAAGAACTTCATTGCGCTATATCACATGGGATTGTATGCCAACCCAGAAATGCTTAAATGGTTTGTAGAGCAGTATCCTAAACATTCAAAGGCTAAATTGGATATGGGAAAGAGTTGCATCCGTTTTAAGAAACCGGAACAAATTCCCTTTGAACTGATTGCTGAACTTGCGTATAAGTTAAGCCCTCAGCAGTTTATACATATATATGAAACCTTTCAAAAACGATAAATCATGAAAAATTTTACTATGGAAATAAAATGGGCAATAGTTTTTACTCTCATTGGATTGGCCTGGATGTATATGGAAATGTCTTCCGGTTGGCATGATGAAGAAATTGAAAATCATGCCTTTTATACCATGTTCTATGCTATTCCTGCAATAGCCGTATATGTTGTTGCCTTGATGGATAAGAGAAAGAATTTCTATAATGGCATTATGACTTACGGTCAAGGATTTAAATCAGGTGTTATAATTACTGTGTTAGTTGCTTTGTTGAGTCCGTTAAGTCAATATATATCATCTACTTATATCAGTCCAGACTATTTTGCGAATGTGATTAATTATTCTGTTAGCACTGGTGCTATGACACAAGAGATTGCAGAAGCTCAATTTAATCTGAATACTTATTTGATCTATTCATTTGTTGGTGCGCTGATAATGGGAATAATTACCTCAGCTATTGTTGCCATTTTCACCATGAAGAAGGCCCGGTGATTCTTTGGTATAGCGGTTTTATCGTCTGAAATGAAAAGTATTTACGAATACATTCATTTGAATAATTTACTCCTTGCATAGCATTTTGCACTAACTCCGGCTGGGATTTTAAGACTAAATATGATTTGAAAACTAAACTTTCAATAGCTACAAAACTGTAATTTGAACAAAACGACGAAGCGAATTTGTGGTTTTTAATTTCGTTTGCAATTTTATTAGCTGTTAATAATTTAAACTAAGTCCAATTCCAAATCCCATATCACTGTCATAGTGTGCTCTTATTCCCATATTTTTTTTAATTATGTAACGTGATTCAACCATGTATTCCATGTCTGTATTGAGCATAAAACCTGCTCGTATTCTTTTTGATATCGGGATGTCATCACGCATCAAAGCCAAACGCACAATGCCGTCTTGGTAGAATTCTGCCTGAAAGTTTATCAGCATTGGTAGGGTGTACATAAAACCTAAACTGACAGCGCTTCTGTTGTCTTTTTTATTTATTTGATCAAAAAGGTTATTTTCCTGTTCATCAATTCCCATTTTTCTATATCTCCAATCGAAACCAACAAATGGCATGAGCCATTGCATTCTGCCGATATATCGGCCTATATGTGTTTCTGTTTCGTAGCCATGCATATCGTTGTAGCCCAATCGCCATTCGGTGCCTATGCTCCATCTAGTATTTTGAAACATTGCCGCGCCATCGTTTCCGTTGGTTGCAAAATCATTTTCTGCCATAAAATGAAACTTTCGGTCATCGGCAAACAGTTTGCGTTGTGCTAATTTTGGGTTTGGGATTAATGGATTTGGTGCCTGATTTTCATAAGTAAAAACCCTGCCCATTCCACTCATCATGTGATACAAAATATGACAATGAAAAAACCAATCTCCTTCTGCATTCGCATTAAACTCTAATGTATCGGTTTCCATTGGCATAATGTCAATGATGTTTTTAAGAGCTGCGTAATCGCCTTGTCCGTTCAATACCCTGAAATCGTGGCCGTGCAGGTGCATTGGGTGTCGCATCATTGAATTATTGTACAAAACTATTCGAACGTTTTCACCTTTCTTAATCAGTACTTTGTCAGCTTCCGAAATAACTTTGTTATCTAAACTCCATACATAGCGGCTCATGTTTCCGGTAAGTGTAAAACGCAAGTCCTTTAATGGAGCATCATCTGGGAGATTAGTTTTAGTGGGCGATTTTAACATTGCATAATTTAACGTAACAATGTTGGAAAGGGCATTTGAATTATATAAATTTTCGGAATGATTGGAATGCTCGTTTTCAATTTCCATTTCGTTCTTTTTATCAGTACTTTTCTTTTCTAGTTCGCCTGATATTTCAGGATACATCACCACATTCATATCCATTTTATTCAGGCTCATTTGCATTCCCATATCGTCCAAATCTCCATTCATTTTCATCATACCGTTCATCATTTTCATCCCCTCAAAATATTTCAATCTTGGTAGTGGTGATTTAAGTTGCTTGATGCCATTGCCAATGTAAAGTGAGGCAGAATTGCTGCGGTCTTCGGTACTTGCTAAAAATTCAAAGGCTGTATTTTCGCCAGGAATGCTCACAACAATATCATACGTTTCAGAAACTGCAATCATCAATCTGTCCACTTCTATGGGTTCTACATCGTTGCCATCAGAAGCAACCACCGTAATCTTTCCTCCTGCATAAGTAAGCCAGAAATATGACGAAGCACCACCATTTGAAATGCGAAGTCTTACTTTATCGCCTGCCTTCAATTCTTTGTTGTCAATTGATTTTAAATCTGTGTTTTGACTTCCATTCATTAAAATTTTATCATAATACACATCGCTTACATCCATTGCGAGCATGCGCTTCCATTCATTTGTTAGCTTTGTTTTAAAATGACCTGCTTTTATAGCTTCAGCATAACTTTGTGTAGCATTTTTTTTTATGGCAAACCAATCACTGGCATTGTGTAATAATCGGTGTACGTTTTTGGGATTATAGTCTGTCCACTCACTTAATACTACTGGAACGCTTGGTAAATCGTCAATGCCTTTTCTAAAAGTGGGATCACTTTTTTTCTTCAACATTACAAAATTCCCATACATACCTATTTGCTCTTGCAATCCTGAATGGCTGTGGTACCAATGTGTGCCATTTTGGATAATCGGGAAACGATAAATGTGTGTGGTATTAGGTTCGATAGGCATTTGCGTAAGGTTAGGTACGCCATCTTCTTTATTGGGTAAAAACAAGCCATGCCAATGCATGGAAGTTGTTTCTTTGAGTTGATTATGAACGTGAATTTCTGCGGTATCACCTTCGGTAAAAACCAAGGTAGGCATTGGGATTTGTCCGTTTACTGCAATGGCTCTTTTTTCTTTACCCGTGAAGTTGACAATGGTATCTGTTACGGTTAATTCATATTTTACTACGTTTTGGGCGTTAATATTACTAGTAAAGAACAAAATCATTGTGGCAAATACTATTCCGCTATTTTTCATTTTCTAATCGTTCAATCATTGCTTTCATTTCTTCAATTTCTTTTCTTTGAGCTTTGATAATATCGTCTGCAAGTTTTTTAACTTCCGGGTCTTTGATATCTGCTCGTTCACTCGTCAAGATGGCTATAGAGTGGTGCGGAATCATTGCTTTCATCCATAAAATATCGCCTATAATTGGTGTTTGAATACGAACAAGAAATAATGCCGAGCTAAATAAAATAAGACTTCCAAACATTATCGCTGTATTTTTTTTCTTATTATCATACATGTCTAACATAAATAATAGCATAATAGCTGTCATTGCTGAAATACCTAAACAAGTCATGTAAAAACGTGTAAGACTAAAGTACACGTGGTCCATGGAGTAAGTGTTTAAATACATTGCTATGTACATAGCAATGAATGAAGCACCCAACATCAAAAAGAACCTTGTGTATTTATTGTTTTTTTTTTGGCTGTTTGAATTTTCCAAAGTAGTTTTCTATTTGTTAATCGTTTCAACCGTTTTACCACAAGTCAGCATTTGCGAACCGTAGTAAGGATTTTTAATTTCGTTTTCTTTGCTCAACCAATTTGCCCCTTTACCATCATTGTACATTGGGCAGTTTTGGTAGTAAATGGAGGTATCTTGTTCTGACACTTTCATTAATTCATAGATATTTTCTGATAATTCCATAAAAGCATTGCGCTGCTTATCAATACTAGCAGAAGAGGATATTTTCTCCGTGTTATATTTTAAGCTGCTCATTACTTTCATCCAAACAGTATGCTCTTCTACAGAGAGTTTTTCCATTTTTACTTCGTTAATTTTGGAGAGTAAATTTTGGGCCATCGAAGCAGCTAATTTGGAATCTGATTTTACTAAGGCATCTTTTAATGTAAAATAGTTATCAAAAACACCTTCCAATTGATTTTCTTCTTTTTCCATTTCAGAAGTGGTAGGGTGGTCTTGCATCAAATGTGTTTCTACTTCCTCATTTTGTGCCAAAGCTGATTTGTTGGCTCTATTGTATTGACAGCATTCTGGAAGTTTGGCATACACGTCATCAGGAGCAAGAAACTGGTCGCTATCATATCCTGCCAAAGCAATTCGTTTCAAAATTTCAGTTTGGTTGGTTTTTGTAGTGTCGTATGTAAGAGTTGCCATTTCGGTATCTTTATTCCAATCTACTTGCGCTACTTTTTTTATATTTCCTGCATTTTCTATGGTTGTTTCACACATGCCGCAGTTGCCAAATATTTTCACGCTGTCCGTTTTAGCATTTTTTAACTGAGCATTACACGATGAGAATGTAATTAATATGCTCAGCACTGCTGTTGTTTTTGATAATATGTTCATGTTCATATTTTTATTTGTTTAGTAATTCAATTTTAAATCCAGCTTCTTGTACTTTTAGGATTACTTCTTCTTTTGTAATGCCATCTGAGTGCACGGAGAGAATTTTGTCTTTGTCAGTTGTATCTACGTTCCAATGATCAATACCTTTTGCGTCATTTAGGAAAGGCGATACTTTTGCCAAACAACCACCACAGTTAATGTTAGTCTTAAAATGAAGGTTCTTATTTTCGGTATTCATTTATTTATTTTTTAATGATTAATACAAATTTCAGCATAATTGGTATTGGTAATGTTATCTTATTTTGGAACTGATTTACAACATTTACGTTTAACTAATCTTCCATTTTAGACGTAAACTATTGCTTACCACACTCACGCTGCTAAGAGCCATAGCCGCTCCTGCTATCATGGGATTCAATAGAAATCCATTGATAGGATAGAGGATGCCGGCTGCAATAGGAATTCCGATCAGGTTGTATATAAATGCCCAAAAGAGGTTTTGTTTTATGGTGGCTACCGTTGCTTTTGATAATCTTATGGCTTCAGGTATTTTTTTAAGGTCAGATGAAATAATGGTCATTTTTGCTACATCTATCGCTATGTCACTGCCTTTGCCCATAGCAATACTTACATCTGCCTGTGCTAGCGCTGTGCTATCATTAATGCCGTCGCCAACCATCGCAACCACCTTCCCATCTGATTGAAGTTGCTTTACAAAAGCTGCTTTCTGTTCTGGCAATACTCCAGCTCTATAATGATTGATACCAACACTTTCTGCTATTGCTTTGGCAGTAGCTTCATTATCGCCTGTGAGCATAAATACATCAATACCATTTTTTTGCAGTTCGGCAATCGCTGCTTTAGAATTTTGTTTTATTTGATCGGCAATGGCATATATGGCCAATGTCTTTTTGCTGTTAGAAAACCAAATAATAGTCTTTGCTTCGTTACTCCATTGTTCTGCCTTTTTTATTAAAGTATCTTCAATGGCGATTCCTTTTTCATCTAATAAAGTTTTGTTGCTGATGAAATAGGTTTCGCCTTCAAAAGTAGCTGTTGCTCCTTTGCCTGTGATACTTTCGAAATTCGAAAGAGATATGTTTGTTGTTTGATTTAAGTGTTTCACCACTGCATCAGCTAATGGATGTTCTGATTGTTTTTCTATACTGAATAAAATTTGTTTTAGTTGATCATTTTCATTTAACCAAAATTCATTCGTTACTTGTGGACTTCCTTCAGTTATCGTTCCCGTTTTGTCGAGGATCATTGTGTTTATTTTTTTTGCCTGCTCCAAACTTTCAGCATCTTTTATTAAAATTCCCATTTCTGCCCCTTTACCTACTCCCACCATAATAGCAGTGGGGGTTGCCAAGCCTAAGGCACAAGGACAGGCAATAACAAGTACTGTAACCAGAGCTAATAAGCCTTGAGTAAAGCCATTTTCACCGCCTAAAATATTCCAGATAATGAATGATACTATTGCAATAATAATCACTACCGGTACAAACACGCCTGCAATTTTATCTACCAATTTTTGCACTGGAGCTTTACTTCCTTGGGCATCTTGCACCATCTTGATTATTTGCGAGAGCATCGTTTCGCTACCGATCTTTTCGGCCCTGAATTGAAAACTACCTTTTTGATTGATGGTTCCTGAAAAAACTTTTTCGTTCTCATTTTTCAATAGAGGAATAGGTTCTCCACTAAGCATGCTTTCATCTACATAAGAAATCCCGCTAATTACTGTTCCGTCCACCGCAATTTTTTCTCCTGGCTTTACTAAAATGATATTTCCAATTTGCACCTGTTCAATAGGGATTTCCATTTGATGCCCGCCTTCTTGAACAATGGTTACGAATTTTGGTTTCAAGCCCATCAATTTCTTTATAGCTGTTGAGGTATTGCCTTTTGCTTTTTCTTCCAGTAGCTTACCTAATAAAATAAAAGCAATTACCACGGCTGCCGCTTCAAAATATACATGAGCGTGTAGACCTCTTTGGTGCCAGAAATTTGGAAAGACTGTATTGAAAACACTAAAAGTATAAGCGACGCCTGTACTCAAAGCCACCAAGGTGTCCATATTAGCTGTTCGATGTTTGGCTTGTTTCCAGGCATTTTGAAAAAAACCTCTACCTAACCACAAAACCACGGGCGTACTTAGCAGCCACATAATTTCATTGGCATAAGGCATATTCATAAAAAACATGCCGATAACTACCAATGGGGTAGAAAGTGCAAGTGCCCAATAGGTTTTCCTTTTGAGCAGGGTAAATTTTTCTAGTTGTAGTTTTTCAATTGTGTTGGTTTCATCTTTATTTTTCTCAACCAATAAATCATAACCAATCGATTGTACTGCTTTTTTTAAGTCTATGGGTTCAAGCGCACCTAGAATGTACTCCACCATTACAGTTGAGGTTGCAAAATTTACGGTTGCAGTCACCACGCCTTGTTGTGATTTTAAAATACTTTCCACACTCACTGCACATGAAGCACAAGTCATTTCCAATACTGGGAATGTCTTTTTGATAGTCGTTACCTCATAACCTAAGCCCTTGATAAGATGAACTGCTTCGGAAACCACTTCTGAGCTATTAGTTTCAATAATCGCTCTTTTGTTGTTCAGCTCTACTCTATGTGCGGTTAACCCTTGGAGCTTGCTCAAGCCCTTGTCTATAATCAGTGCGCAATGTTCGCTTTCCATGCCTTCAAGTGGCAAATACACCTCTAATTTACTTGACTTTAATGCCACACTTTTATGAATTAATTATGTCATAAAGATCACAACACTATTCGTTTTTTTTGTTATGTTATTTTGGAAATATTTTGTAATATTTACACTTCGTCGATTGGCTTGCGTTTATCTGTGTTGATGTTTTTGAAATACGTAGGAGTAAGTCCTGTAACCTTTTTAAACTGATTACTTAGATAGGCAACGCTCGAATAGTTCATTTGGTCGGCTATTTCACTCAATGACAATTCATCATATACCAATAATTCTTTCACTCTTTCAATTTTTTGGGCAATAAAATATTTCTCTATGGTTGTTCCTTCTACTTCAGAAAACAGATTGGAAAGATAGCTATAGTCATGATGAAGTTTACTACTTAAATAGTCAGATAAATTAGATTTCAATTCACTATTTTGTTGGTGTACTATTTCGATAATGGAAGATTTGATTTGCTCTATAATACGGCTTTGCTTGTCATTAATGATTTCAAATCCAATCGTTTTCAGATGTTGGTTAAATAAATCTTTTTCAGCATCGGTAATTTCATTGCTTAATAGTACTTCACCCAAGGTAATATTTAAAGGCTGATAGCCAAATTTCTCTAACTCATTTTTTAGAACTATTATACAACGTTTGCAAACCATATTTTTAATGTAGAGTTTCATAATACTTTGATTTTCTTGTGAGGTTAGCTAAAAAAAAACGAATCTTTTTCTGTTGTCTTTGTGTTGGCACTTACTGGTGGCGAAAAAAAAATCCAATTGTCCAATGAGACAATTGTTTTGAAGAATAAGGGAAAAAAATTAGTTTTATATATGTTTTAACATATATAAAATTATACAATTAATTAAAGTATTTAATTTTTATCCTTTTAACCAATTCATTTGCTGCTGTGAATGGTGAAATTTTGTTTTGCAATATTGCTATTTTCTGTTGTTCAATCTCGTTTATTAAATCTTCTTTATTTAATATATCATGAATTATTTGCTCTTCCAAACTTTTCTTAAACCAGAATAAATTTTGCTTTTTTCTTCGCTCAGTTTTAAATCCGGCACTTTCTATATGAATTCGGTGAGATTCAACTTTATGGAGTAATTCGTTTATGCCATCTTCATTCACTGTGCTGCATGTAATAACCGGCACTACCCATTGTTCTTCATTTCCGGCAAAAAGATGTATGGCTGAAGAAATGGAAGTTCGTGCTTGTTGTGCTCGTTGCAAATTTTCGGTATCGGCTTTTGTTACTGCAATTACATCAGCCATTTCCATTATGCCTCGCTTTATTCCTTGAAGTTCATCTCCTGCTCCAGCTAACATCAATAAAAGGAAGGTGTCTACCATGTCATGTACTTCAGTCTCACTCTGACCCACACCAACCGTTTCCACAATGATGATGTCGTAACCTGCCGCTTCACAGAGCATCATGCTCTCCCGAGTCATTCGTGCAACACCACCTAACGAATCTGAGGCAGGGGATGGACGAATAAATGCACTGTCATTAACTGCCAACTCATTCATTCTGGTTTTATCGCCCAAAATACTGCCGGCGCTGAGTCTGCTGCTTGGATCTATAGCTAGAACTGCAACTTTATGTCCATTTTGTATGAAATTAAGCCCCAATTGCTCAATCAAGGTGCTTTTCCCAACTCCCGGAACTCCCGTTATGCCAATTCGCCATGATTTCCCCGTGTGGGGTAAAAGGGCATTTAGTAATAAAGTAGATTTCTCGTGATCTTCAATTCGTGTGCTCTCTAGTAGTGTAATTCCCTTAGCAAGACTCAAGCGATCACCAGTGAGTAAGCTCTCAACCCATTGATTAATAGATAGTTCAATTTTCCGCAAGTCGGAAATCCTTTCGCGAGCCTGTTCTTCGCTTTGAGCCTTGTTGTCCTGTTCTGACATCCTGTAAATGATAAGCTATTCACATTGACTACACAATTGTGATAGAATCGAAAATCATTGCTAATTTAGTGCACTTATGAAGACATGGGCACTTGGCTTGTTCCTTTTTCCGATTTTGTTTGCTTGTAATTCTGAAAATTCAGTGATTGCTCCTGATACTTCATTGCCAATTGACAGACTCAGCGGAACTTGGGAAGATGTTGAAGCACATGAACATTTCATCGAGCAATGGAACCAAAATGGTAAAGGGGGGTTAAATGGCAAAGGCTTTGTATTGTCTGGGAATGATACTGTTTTCATTGAGCAGTTAAGTATTGAGGCTCTTGATTCTAATTGGGTGTATTTTGCCAATGTAAACCGTAGAAATCAGAGTACAAAAGTTCCTTTTAAACTAGTGAAAGCGGAAGAAAACAAGTTCATATTCGAAAATAAAGACCATGATTTTCCCCAAAGAATTATCTACGAGTTTAAAAACGATTCTTTGATTGAACAACTGATTGAAGGGGAAGAGAATGGCAATTATCGGAGGAGGAAAGTTACTTTCAAACGAAAGTCTTAGTTAAATTCTGGAAATATTTTATTTCTGTTGCTTCTAGATGCACTAACAGCTTTTGTATTCCGTTATACGGCATTATAGACCGTGAAAATTGAGGCAAGGTATTTGTAATTGTGGTTCGGATATTTTGAACTTTCATTCCAAGAATTACTAATCGCGCATTGAACAAAAATCAAACGAGATAACCTTAAATTTGGGTGTTCATTATTCAAAGAAATTCAATTATTCCATTGATTAGAGCATTACATATTGCCTTGGCTTTTATTCTCCCGGCTGCACTTTTCGCAGTTTCGGTAAATGCGCAACAAATTGATGTTCGCGGAACTTTATTCAATGAACAAGGATCATCAGTTCCCGGTGCTATGGTGATGAATCTACGCACTTATGTGGGTGCTTTTGCGAGTGCTTCAGGTCGTTTTAGTCTGAAGGTAGATAAATCAGATACCCTTGTAATTGGTGCATTTGGCTATTCCAGCAAACGATTATGCTTCCGAGATTCTGTGATGAAATCGGAGTATAATATGGATATCATTTTAAAAGAAATTAAAGTGGAATTAGGTACTGCAGAGGTATTTGCTCCACGAGAGCTTCGTGATATCTACTCTGATATTGAAACCTTAGGTTATCAAGCTTCGGATTATCGTTTGTCGGGAGTGGATGCTCTTTCTAGCCCTATCACTTTCTTGTATGAAGCTTTCAGTAAGCGCGAAAGGAGCAAAAGGGAAGTGGCTGAATTGGAAAATGATGATATGCGCAGGGCGCTTCTTAAAGAACTATTTCATAAATATGTGGATTTCGAAATCATCGACCTAGAAAATGATGAATTTGATCGATTTATTGATTACCTCAATATCAGTGATGAGTCACTCCAAAGCATGAGTCAGTATGAATTTGTACTCTACGTGCGAGATCGATACAAGGCATTTCAAAAAGTGAAAAGGGGAATGCATGAAAGTGACTATGACTACAACGGCGATTAAGCAGGAACCATCATTCCATCAATAAACCGAAGAATAATCTTCAGGACAAACAAACACCCGAACAAAGCGGCAAAAAATAGTCTTCGTTTGGATGCTTTCTTGTCTTCATCATCCCATTCAAGTACCATGTGACTGATAATAGAGATCACCATCAAAAATTCAATGGCAAACGTGATAATTGGGTAAGACTGAAGAGCCGACTTTAATTTGAAAAACTCGTAATTGTAGTAAGCTCCAAAGTGCGCACTGAGAAACAGCACATTATAAATACTAAGAATGACAATTAGAACGATTTGCATACACAGTTAATGGTGGTGCAAAGCTAAAGATATTCGGGGCAAATCCGCTTTTGTATATCAATTGGCTTAAAACTTCGCATGATGTAAATAACGCTTAATTCAAATCCACCGCGTCCATTGCTGGCAGGACGAAGTTCACTTAAATTGATATCATAACTCAAAGCGGCTTTCCATTGGTCGTAGTCTAATCCCGCCATGATGAATCCCGCATCCCTTGTACGGAAATACATCCCTCCGAACACTGTCCTGTAGATGCCGGCCCGGTCTTCGATAATACGTTTGCCTGCTCCACCTAATATAAATTCTTTGTATTTGCCTTGTGATGCAAATAGGAGTGAAGGCATAAGTTCCCAATCTGCATCTATTGGAATTACGGCAGTTCCGTGCAAATTTATCCTTGTGTCTAGTGCAATTTTCTCATCAAATAAACCTTGATCAGGCCCAAGTAAGTTGAAAAATGCTAATCCTGCTTCGTATTGTTTTTCACCTTTTTTGCCATATCGCCAAGCTGCACCCAGATGCATGTCGAAATAGGTCATCGCATCTCGGGAAAAAGATTCATTTGGATTGATACCCGGATCATAGCTGAAACCATTGTATTGATTATCGAAATACAAATCACTATAATCAATGCTTTTATGACTCAAACTCAATTGCAATCCAATTGAAATGCGATGACTTGAATCCGCTCCAACAGGCAACGTAATACTCGCAGCCGGTTCAATACGGGTGGTTTTGAATCGTGAATCACCTGTTTTGTCTTGCATAATAAATAAACCCGCACCTGAACTTTTATTGGGCAAAACCATATCGGCCGCTATTCCAAAAGTGGAATAGGGAACAGTTACGGAACGCCATTGTGTTCGTTGAATCCCTGCAAATCTATAATCTCCGTCAAAAGCCCCAGTTAATCCAGGATTCAAATTGTAATGCGCATGAAAAAATTGAGAAAAATGTATGTCCTGTGCCTTTGATCCTATGCTGAAAATCAAGGTAGATAAAATGAATATGAATTTCATTAATCGCATCATCGAATCAGCGTAATATTTCCTTTTTCAAAATAGGTAAAACCTCCTTCGCACGTTAATTCGAGGTAGTAAACATAAACGGCTGGGTCGCAGTCTCTGCCTTTGAAAGTGCCGTCCCATCCGGTATTCTGATCTGTAGTTTCAAAAATCTGTTCGCCCCAACGATCATAAATAGTGAAGTAAAGTTCAGTAATGAAATTACCTCTTACGTACATATTTTCGTTTTTGCTATCGCTGTTAGGACTGAATGCATTGGGAATATAAACATCAGGATCACCACATATAAAATCAGAAACACGCACGGTAACTGAGGAGACATACACACATTCTCCATCCGAAATACTTACGGTGTAAGTAGTAGTTTCTGTAGGACTCGCAATTGGATTTTGAGAATTTGGATTGTCGAGTGAATTCGAAGGAGTCCAGCTATAATCATAGCCATCGGGTTCTGCATTTAATTGCGACGTATTGCCTTCCAAAATGAAATCAGGTGCAGCACTTGCAGCGATGGCGCCATCATCCAGTGTGGATACAGAAACCTGCACCGAATCTGTTGTTACACATCCTTCTGCATTGGTTGATTGCACGTAGTACCAAGTGTCTGCGGTTGGCGATACTTCAACTTCAGGAGTATTTTGCCCTGTGATTATTAAATTAGCCGGATCCCAAAAATACTCCAACTCATTACCAGGATTTACAACTGACAAGGTTACTGTATCGCCCGGACAAGCAATAAAATCGCCTTCAATTTCAGTTTGACTTGACGTGAAATCTACCGTTACCGTGGCTATTTCAATACAACCGTCAATGCTTGCCTGCACGTATAAAGTGACACCCTCATTCACAGTGATATTTAAATTGGGATCATCGGGCGAAAGATTTAGAGGATCCGTAAAATCAGGTGAAAAGGACCAAATGTATTCGGCCCCATCAACAAGACTTTCGGCAAGCAGATTGAGTTCAATATTTTCACCACATAATAGGGTATCTGAAGGAACGCTAAGTCCGAGTACATTAACTACGATTGTTTGAACAAAAATATCAGTACAAATTCCATTACTTACTTCCAGCTCATAAGTAGTTGTGATGGGCGGACTGGCAATGGGATTGGAAGCATTGGGATCACTCAGAAAATTCTCCGGCGACCAAGAATAAGTGATGTCAGGATCTGTAGAAGGCAATACGCCAATTTGTTCTGAATCTCCTAGACAAATACTTATTTCAGCCAAATCAGAAATTGAATTGGATAACACCACTATTTGTTGTGTCAAGGTATCGGTTTGGTTGCAAGTCAGAGGATTATTCACCACTAAAGTTATAGTATAAACTCCAGGCCCCGTGTAGGTGTGATCAGGATTGAATTGGGAGGAACTATTGCCATCACCAAAATCCCAGAAATACGTGCTGCCTCCAATGCTCGTGTTTTGTAGTTGAATTTCGGCAGGCAAACAAATGGCGGGATCTACAATAAAATCTGCCACCGTAATTGGAAGTTGGAAATCGAATTTGAATACACCAAGATTGCAACTACTGTTGTTGAGCGGACTTAAGGCCCCTGGATTTGGCTCGATTGGAAAATCGCTGTTATTCCCACATCCCGCGCAAACAGCTTGATAAATAACGCCTTTCCTATCAAATCGACTCGTTCCTCCATCAACGTGTTCAGCACTGTTACTGCCACCAAAATAGGAGCCGTAGAAAATGTCGCTGGCGTCATCTTCCAAAACCATCAAATAAAAATCATTACCTGTGGTAGAAGTTTGATAAGCTCCAGGTGTTACTTGCAATCCTGATACAGTTAATGAACTACCCTGAATACTGCTTCCCCAGCCGCTGAGATAGATTTTCTCGCAAACATCTACCAGAAAGGCAGTTGGAGAAATATTTGGAGTGCTATTTCCTGTTCCGAAAGAAGTGCTCCATGTTAAAATGGATAGTTCAGAATTAAATTTGGAAATAAATTGCCCGCTGCTTGGCTGACCGTATGCGGCATTAATGATGAATACACTTCCGGATGCCTGTGTTTGCCCAAAAACGTGGATACGATCTTCATCATCTAATTCCACAAAATAGATCTGATCATAAGCTGAACTTCCCCAATAACTCGAATTCAATATCAGATTTCCATTTTGAGATATTTTAGTCATGAAACCATCGGCAATTCCACCAGCATAGCCTATTTGAATAGAGCCGAAAGTGGTAGGGAAATCGTTGCTTTGTGTTCCGCCACAAACAATAACATCCTGATTACTATCTATATCCACAGAGTACACCGCATCATCATCACTTCCTCCGAGATAAGAAGACCAAATCATGGTTGACAAACTATTGTCCATTTTGAAAATGCATCCTTCTTGTCCACCTCCGGCGTAAAGTGGTTGAAATGCACCCGGAGTTACGGGAAAATCGTTGGAATTTGTACTGCTGGCGATATAAATATTATTCTGTTCATCGATTAGAATTTCACCTCTAATTTCATCTGCATAATTAAATTTTAAAGGGGAACCAACATTTAGACCGTCATTGCCTGATCCACCAACATAAGTGGAGGCCAACAATTCAGAACCATCAGCACTCAATCTCGAGATTACGATGTCAGAACCATTAGTATAATTAACTCCTAATCCATTCAATAAATTCAATCCGCTTCCGCCATTGAAATTTTGATCGTATGCATCTGCGGTTGTTGGAAAATCGAGACTTGAACTTGTACCGTACATAAATAGTTCTCCGGCAGTATTTACAATAAGGCTATGCGGCAACTCGTCAACCGATCCTCCCAAGTAAGTGGAGTATATGAGGAAAGTACCACTCACATCAAATTTGGAAAGGGCTATATCTACTAATCCACCTTGAAAATTGAGTTCATACGAGCCTAAAACAACGGGATATTGAGTACCAAAAGCGGAGCTCCCGGAATAGAGGTAGCCAAGTGCATCATACGTAGCGGTATAGCCGAAATTATTGGAGAAAGAACCGGTGTAGGTGCTAAAAATGAGCTCAGGGTCAATAACTAATTTTTTCTTGTTCTGATATCCTTCCGGAAGTCCAAATCGCATGGTATTTCCAACTAACTCATATTTACATTGTGGGAATGATTTCCCTTCCGGATTGTTCTGATAAGCTAAAGGCTTTTGCTCTATAATTTCGTTGACACTAGTGCTAATAATTAGTCGGCCATTTTCCAACTTGAGCTTGTCTTGTCCTTCGTAATTCAGTTGTATTAATGAAGGATCAGCACCGGGCTCTACAATGAAATCATATTTTAAAAAGAAATCGTTGGAGTACATCAGGAGATCGATTCCAGGGTAAAGATCTTCCCAAATCACCCCTTTGAATGCGGAACAATTACTGCCCCATTTATTTGGATCATTGCCTTTGAAAAAGTTGTATTTCCCCTCATTGAGATCAAATCCTTTGGGAATGCAATGCTCATTAGCGCCAACAAATACTACTTGGTAAGCATGTCCGCGAATGACAGGCAGGGAAGAAGTATTGATTTCTTTGCTATGATGGCGATCGTGAAATTCCTTCATGGCCATACCATCGAGAAAATCGAAAGTGATGGCATTGTTTTCCAAATAGACATAACCGGACTCAGTTTCTGCTCTTAAGGCTACTTGAGTTGGCCATTGCCCTTTGTTTTCAATAAATTTGTAATGCCCTGAACTCTGAGGAAATTCTTGGGCAGCAACATTGATGCATATTACTAAAATGGGCAAAAGTTGAAAAATCCTTGTCATAATGCTCATACTACTAAGATATACTTTTCTCCCTTATAGGTTGCATGGGAATCAAAATGAGACAAATTTTTGCTTTAATGCCTGTTTTTAGAAGACGGAATGGGCAATCATATATACGCTACTTCGTTCCATGGAATGGCGGCAATGTTTTCGGTTATCGACTGCGATTCTTTACCATTGTAAATCAAAATCTTTTGACTGTTGCTATGGTACCTATGCCAATATTTTAATCCACGTAAGTGATTGTTATTCAGCTTTTTGTTTGATTTTATTTCAATCGCAATCGGTTCTTCATTCTTTTCGAGGATCAAATCAACTTCATTACCATTATTGTCTCGATAGTAGTAAGTGGAGTCAGCAATTCCTTTGTTGAATTCGTTTTTCCGGATTTCGGAGATTACCCAATTTTCAAAAATGGAACCATAGGCAGGATGCTTTTTTAGGCCATTTACACTTCTAATATTCAGTAAGCTGCAAAGTAATCCAGTGTCGTAGAAATACAGTTTTGGACTTTTTACTATGCGTTTGTTCAAGTTACTGAAATGAGGCTGAAGATGAAAAATGATATAGCTGTTTTCTAGCAGCCCGAGCCAAGCTAAAACGGTTTTGTTGTCCACCCCACATTGCTGAGCAAGTTCAGTGCGGTTTAGGATTTGTCCTGAGTAATTGGCACAGAGATGTACAAAACGGTTGAAAACTGCCAAATTATTGATGTTGCGGATCATTCGAACATCACGCTGTACATAGGTCTGGATATAACTGCTCATCCATGTGTTTGCATTGAGGTTCTCTGTCCAGATTTCCGGATAGCCACCTCTCAGAATATACTGATCAACATCATCATAGACAGGTTTCATACTTTTTAATTCTTCAAAACTGAGTGGTAAGAGCGATAAGTACCCAGTTCTGCCCGCGAGCGATTGTGATACTTTTTCTTGAAGTAAAAAATTGTTAGATCCTGTAAGAATGAATTGTCCTCTTTTATTGTTATTGTCCAGAATTTCTTGCAAATAGCGGAATATATCAGGCATTCGTTGAACTTCGTCAAAAACGGCTCCATCCTTATACATGTTGAGAAAACCCACAGGGTCTTTTAATGCTTGTTCCTGAACTGACGGATTTTCAAAATTGACATATGCTTTCCCTTTGAATAGTGTTTTGCTCAAAGTTGTTTTTCCGCTTTGCCTTGGACCGGTAATGCAAAGTGCCCGGAATTGGCTTAGGGCGTGTATTGCCTCAGGTAAAATTAGTCGATTGATCATAGTAATTTCAGTTGATCAAAAATAAATGATATATACCCCACTATTCCAAAAATGAATAATTATTTAGAAATGGATTCAGATTCCAAAATTGTATAAATATACAAATTTGGATTCGGATTCCAGATATGTATAAAAAGACAATATTGGATTCGGATTCCAGATATGTATAAAAAGACAATATTGGATTCAGATTCCAGATATGTATAAAAAGACAATATTGGATTCAGATTCCAGATATGTATAAAAAGACAATATTGGATTCAGATTCCAGATATGTATAAAAAGACAATATTGGATTCCGATTCCAGATATGTATAAAAAGACAATATTGGATTCAGATTCCAGATATGTATAAAAGACATTGTTGGATATGGATTCCAGATATGTATAAAAAGACATTATTGGATTCGAATTCCAGATATGTATAAAAAAACAATAATGGATTCGGATTCCAGATATGTATAAAAAGACAATATTGGATTCAGATTCCAGATATGTATAAGAAGACAATATTGGATTCGGATTCCAGATATGTATAAAAAGACAATATTGGATTCGGATTCCAAATATGTTTAAAAAGACAATAATGGATCCGGATTCCAGATATGTATAAAAAGACAATATTGGATTCGGATTCCAGATATGTATAAAAAGACAGGCTTGGAGTCTGTGCGTTAAACTAGCCTTTGTTTGAGTTGTAAGGGTGGTTTTGCTGTCATTACGAAAACACCTTGCGATAATATAGAAAGAAAAACCGGACCATCACAGAATTACTGCTCAGATCCGGTTTCGTTAACCATGCAAATTTGAAATCTACATTACTTTATGGTATTGGTTTCAAGCTTATTTTGAAAGTTCGGAAGGGGATGAAAGTCCATCTGGCCCCATTCTCAAAATCCGACCATTATAATTATCATTCCAATAGACTCTTCCGACATTATCACTGAATTTCACGAATTTACCTTCAGGAACGCGCACTATTACTTCCACTTCTTGCATTCGGAAATGATCTTCACGTGGAATAGTGATGTTCGGATCCAGCATTATCAGACTATCACTGATTTGATATTCATATCCAATTCTTTCAGCAAAATGGATTGCTTCTTGTTCCGTAGGACCGCCAGCACGACGAATGATTTCTACTTCCGCTGGGCCTTCTCCACCATTTCGAACATAGAGATGAATGCCCTGACCCAAGATAATTTTATCATCGTTCAGTTTAATTAATTCGATGAAGTTGCTGTTTCGTTTGGTGATCTGATCATGAAAATGAACATCCGAATGCAGTTCAATTATAATAGTATCACGTTGACTGAAATCAGCAAAGCGAGTGGGGATTTCATGATCATGGCTCAATTGAGTTCCAATCCGGGTTCCGATAAATAGAGCAATACTGAACCCAACAATGAACATGATGGTAAGCGTTAGTCCAAAAAATGGAATTTGCTTTTTGATCCCACCAAGCAGTCGAACACCGGTATAGATGAATCCGCTTAGAATTGGAAAAATTATTAATCCTATGGCGACTAAACCGAGAGTGAGATAGTTTTCATTGAAGAGAAATACTTCATCTAATTGTGCAAACCCAAGATTTTTGGAAATACTAGTAAAACTGTCAGCGGCAATGAGTCCAGATATTGCTGCAATCATCAATCCGGCAGCAATCAGGATAAAAATGAGTCCAATGGACTTAGTGATAAACATGCCCAAAGTATTGAAGGCTTTACCCATTCCACCAGCTACATCTTCAAGGGCATTTTTCAATCGAGTTTTTGTTTCACTAGAACGCAATTGATCGCCCAAGTTTTTGAATTCCTCATTCACTTTATTGCGAATATTTTCGATCGTTACATCTTTGCCCTTCATGTGCAATTTTTCCGCAGTTGTTTTTGCTTCTGGAATTACTATCCGGAGTATGATATAAATGAGGATAGCAGTTCCGAAGGTGATGAATGCCAGAATCACAAAAGCGATACGTATATATAGGGGGTCAGTTTTGAAGTGATGACCTAGCCCAGAGCAAACTCCTGCTAAAACGCTATCATCTTCATCCCGATAAACTTTGCGATGAGGATTTCTTCCATCTTCATTAAAGTCTGTCTTTTCTTGCTTTTCATCTTCCGATGTGCTATCATGATCAGCATACACCTCAGGCTCACCCATAATACCGATTATTTCAGTCACGTCTTCAGGCATGATCACATGTTTGCGATCGTTGAGTTTGAGTTGAAAAAGTTCGGCTATTCGCGCTTCGATATCAGCCATAATTTCTTGACTGCCTTCGGTACCTGTAAAGGTTTTTCGAACCGCCTCCAGGTAAGATTTCAGCACCTGATATGCTTCTTCTTCGATATTGAAGATGAAGCCACTGATGTTGATGGTTACTGTTTTGTTCATGGTTTTGACGATTTGGAAGTGGTTTGTTCAACTGCATTTCGGAGCTCAATCCAAGTTTTGTTAAGCTCATGTAAAAAGAATGTTCCTTGTTCAGTGAGACTGAAATATTTGCGTGGCGGACCAGAGCTGGATTCTTCCCAGCGGTATTTAAGCAGTCCGGCATTCTTTAAGCGGGTGAGTAGTGGGTAGAGCGTTCCTTCTGCCACCAACAATTTCGCTTCTTTCAAAACAGTCAGAATGTCGGAAGGGTAAGCTTCTTTGTTGGACAGAATTGAAAGTATGCAATATTCCAGCACTCCCTTTTTCATCTGAGCTTTTGTATTCTCAATGTTTATTCCCTGATTCATAGGTGTGCTTGTTTGTCTTATTTGGTACTTGACATTGCAAATATAAATACATAGCTAAGTACTATGCAACACATAGTACTAAAATTTAACATATATTTTGACTTGATTGGATTAGTATATATCGGGCAATCAGCACTGGTATAGGGGATAGCTGCAATATCTAAAGTTATACTTGAACTGAAAGTTGGATAATTTATTCGCAGAACTGTGTTAAATTCTTGGCTTGTGATGAATTTGGGACGAATTTTCTCTTAATTTAGTCACGGAAATTTTGAAACCAATGAAACCTTTCGCAATTGGTGACGTAATAATATGCGTTAACCAATTGCGGAAACCGCTACACAAAACATGAACGCGAAAGCTACCCTCAATCAAGCCATCATACAGAAGATTATTATAATCTCTCTGGGGCTTCTTTCTTACGGAATTCTTTTGACTTCCTGTGCATCGTCACATGCTCCCTGCAGTGCATATGATAATGTTCAGGATGTAAAGGTGAGACCTAAGTAAGGGCTTGGAAAAAAATGTAGGCCATTCCGATATGTTCGGAATGGCCTTTTTTATTGCGGTAGTTATTGGCTGTGTTAGTTTGAGAATGAAGATTTAACAATGAAAAAGGCGGAAAGGAAAAGCAGGAAACGCAATGATCAATTGTAATCAGATATCAAATTTGCTTTTCCTGATCTACCATTTCTTTTACTAGCCGGATTTCATCGTAGGAATAGTCATCGCCCATCATTACTTTTAAAGGAGTGAGTAATTCTTCGGGATGCAATTTTAGGGTTTCTCGGATTTTAGCAATTTTTTCGGCACTGACAAGGATGTCTGGATCTACATCACCGCGTAGAATTAGTTTAACAAAATGCGATCGAATGGTGCTGCTTGCTAAAACTCGGATTAATGCAATTTCATCGATGCTCTTTCCTTCCTTATATAATCGAAAGGTTTCTTTGTAAGTCTCTCCTTTTTTGGGAGGTTTGGATTTTGGCTTCACGGCGCCATCTTCTCCATTTCCAGATTTACTTTTTTCTGATAAATTGAATTTTGCTTTATCGCGTTTCTGCTTAGAGGTTTTGGTCGATAGAAATGATTTCATCGCCAACTCTATTCTCCTGAAATCAAAGGAGTCTTCGGATAAATCTGATTTATTTAACTCTTTGCCTTCACAAACGGCGTTGCACAATGCCACTGCTTTTTTGATTCGTTTTAGTTGCTCATAGGCGATGGTTTCTAGACTCATTAGATCAGTGAGATATTCTTTTGTGCCCGAAAGATCTTTTAGCTCTTCCATCTTTTCGAAAATTCCAGAACTGATGTTTTGTAAAATAGGACTGAAGTACTGTTTTGCTGCTTCAGTTCTGGTTTTCAGAAGATCGAGATATTGCTCATCGGCATTTTGAAATATTTGTCTGATTTGATGCAAAAATTTATCGGCCACCTGATTTAGCTCCTTCGCTTTAGTGGCAATGTCTACAGCCCAATCTGCATGTGCTTGTTTAGATGATCTGGATCCGTCTTTGTCATAGGAATTAGCATGTAAAACAAAGGCATGTCGTAGATTCATGAAATCAAATACCATGTTAAGATAACGATGTAAAAATCGACTACTTTCTTCTTTGATTTTTCCAGGCAAAATGCTTTTTTCCGTTTTGGAATGAGAAAATTCGGCAACGGCTTGATCCGTTTTTAAAGTATCTTCCGAAATCCCGGAATTCAGAATAAGTCCATCCAACGTTCTCAATCGGGAAAGTGCAACATAAATTTGTCCGGAGGCGAATGCATCTTTGATATCTATGATAGCTTTATCGAATGTTAATCCTTGGCTTTTATGAACGGTGATTGCCCACGCCAATTTGATGGGGTATTGACAAAAACTTCCAACTTTTTGTGATTCGATTTCATTGTTGACGGCACTGAGACTGAACTTGCTATTTTCCCATTCATAAAGTTCCACCTTGATAGCGCGCTCATCATCTTTTGATTTTACCCAAATTTCATCGCTGCTTATTGTAGTGATTTTACCGATTTTACCGTTGAAAAAACGTTGACTTCCACTCGGATCATTTTTGATGAACATGACTTGAGCTCCTATCTTTAAGGTAAGTTCGGGTTCCAGTGGATACATGTGTTCTGGGAATTCCCCTTCTACCTTTGATTTGAATTTGTAAACTTTTCCGGGCAAGTTTTCGAGGGCATTCCAATTCTTTTGATCTGCCTTTCGGTTGTGAGTAGTGAGGGTTATGATATCATCTTCCGGATGAGGTTCGTAGCCGGGTTTGTAGTATTGATTGAGTAAAATGCGATCTTCGGGAGTGATGAAATTATTGCGCAAATTGTTGAGCAGATCGATGAATCTACGATCTTGCTGTCGGTAAATCTTCTCCAGTTCTAGATAAATAAGTGGATTGGTCTTTAGTACCAGAGCATCAAAAAAGTAAGCGCTTTTATAGTATTTACTTAAAACCATCCAATCGTCATCTTTCACTACCGGTGGGAGTTGCAGCATGTCGCCGATGAATAATAATTGCACTCCGCCAAAAGCGTCTGATCTTTTCCGTACTACCCGAAGAATGAAATCAATGGCATCCAGTAAATCTGCGCGAAGCATACTCACTTCATCAACGATCAACAATTCTAGTTCGCGGATCAGTCTTCGCTTTGAATCATGCATTTGAATATGCTTCAACAAAGAGTCATTATCGTGGATTTGTCCGTAGTGTCGGGAATCGAGTTGCACTTTTTTTACGGGTACAAATGTGCCGAATGGAATCTGAAACATGCTGTGAATAGTCACACCGCCGGCGTTAAGTGCGGCAATCCCAGTGGGTGCTACTGTAGCAGTCTTTTTAAAAGTATGTTCGATTATATACTTGAGAAAAGTTGTTTTTCCTGTCCCTGCATTTCCAGTGAGGAATACATTACAAGAAGTATTATTTACAAACCGCGAAGCAATTGCAGCGGGGTCATCAGAATTATATTTTATTTCCATAACGATGTGCAGCGTTCAAAGTTAAAGCTATGTATGTATGAATATAGATTCAGGGCTTAATTTATAGAGATTATGTTGAGGAGCTAAAATTGAAATGAGTTAAGTTATTGGAATTCAGCTAAGTAATTATATGTTGAGAGCTTAGTCGTTTTCAAACGCTTGCAGAAATACACTAATCTGCGGAAATCAGGAAGGAAATACCTCTTGAGTATCTTGTTTATTATAGTGGCTTCGGTCTGCGAAAATCTGCGAAAAATCCTAGTCATGTGACGAACTTGAATGGTTCGTTTCGAAATATATTGACTTAAAAGGATTGTAAAGAAATCGCGGACAAATTTGTTAGCCGCACCAGTCTTTGCCTCCCAAGTGACAACAGTAATTATGTTCCACTTTTTGCTGGTTAGCGCTCAATTGTGTACCTTGGACTTAGTAAAATATCGAAGTTTTGTCGTATGACGTTAACAGCAGTAAAGATTCAGAACAAATTCATAATATGAAAAAATTATTTTTAATAATCTTATTTTCATATTTTCTGAAAGGCATAACTGTAAATGCTCAATTGGCAGATAGCTGCAAATTGGATATCGGTATAAACATAGGAGGACTTGCCGATTATGGGACAGAACTTCCATTTGTTGATATGATGAAAAACTGTAGAGAATGGTATTCAAAAGACGCTAATAATCCAAATGGAGGCCCATTTAACACGGAAGCTGCTGATAGTATGAGTTTCAGACCCGACGGTTATCCTACACATTTACCGCAAACAATTCCAAACAGAGTTTTCACGCAAAATGTTGCTACCATTTGGGCAATAACAGATGGTTGGAGTCCCGGACAATATGTTGTTCTTTTCGATGGCACAGGAAGTCTTGCTTTTTGGGGTGGGCATTCAAATTTAACACTAACGTCGGCTAATCGCTATACTTTTGATTTCGATTATCCAGTTGGTAATATACTTGAAATGAAAATTGAAAGCTCTAACATTTCAGAGCCCGTTCGAAATATTAGAATTGTAAAAAGCGAGTATGAAAATACTTATCAAACGAATCCATTTAACCCTGTTTGGATAGATAAGTTATTGATTTTTAAAACAATTCGTTTTATGGATTGGGGAGCAACTAACAATTGGGGACAGCCCGATAGTTATACTTGGGAAGACACTACTCGATTTAGTTGGAATGATCGTTCGCAACTCGACCATTATACTTGGTCATACAACAAAGGGATACCTTATGAAATGATGATTAAATTGATGAATGATTATGATATTGACGGTTGGGTCTGTGTGCCACATCGTGCAAATGACGATTATATGCTTAATATGGCTCAACTATTTCACGAGCAATTGGAACCAGAACTTAAATTAACAGTTGAATATAGCAATGAAATTTGGAATTGGATGTTTGGACAAACGAATTGGTGTTTTAATTATGGTTGTACAATACCAAATGTAACCTGGCCGGAGGGAATTGTGCCATATATTCAAAATTGTTTAGACATCTGGACATCTGTGTATCAAGATGATTTATCTCGATTGATTCGCGCTGTTGGGCTGCAAACTGCTTGGTTAGATGTAAGTCAGCGAATTGCCAATAATATGCAAGCCGGCAGTTTTGATACAGTAGCACCTGCCTTTTATTTTGGATTATCTTCTGAATCACTCGAAGCTGAATTAGATGCGTTAGGCGAAAATGCGACTGTTACAGATGTGGCGAGTAGAGTTCGTCAAAGTCGAAATGAAAATGAAAAAGTTTGGATGCAAGAAATTAAAACGCAATTGGCTGATCCTTTAAATCTACCAATGTCATTTTATGAAGGAGGTCAACACATTACACCTAATCCGTTTGGCTTAACACCAACTTATGAACAAGCACTTTTGGACATTCAACGAGATACATCAATGTACAACCTATATAACGAATGGTTCGATTTTGTGAGAACTTTGCAAGTGGGTAGTGAGCCATTGCAATGTATGAGTTTTGCGTTTGTGGGACTGCGAAGTGCTCGTTATGGTAGCTGGGGAATCTTAGAAACTATGGACCAGGATACTTCCTTAATTCCAGCACCAAAGTATAAAGCCATATTGGAGAATATGCATTCCGGGTGTTATGAAATTACAGGAATTGATGACATTAAAATTGACAATCAATTTTTAGTTTATCCGAATCCGACCTGTGAGTACATATTTATTAAAGCCCTGAATTCTGAAAAGATAAAAAATGTAATGTTGGTGGATTTAACAGGGAAGATTATTTATCAACAAAACATTCCGTATACAGATTTTCAGATTAATATGTCAAATTATACTAAAACGGTGTATTTATTAGTGATTGAAACAACAACTGGTCAGAGTATGACATATAAAGTGATAAAAAATTAAGGAATGCGGCTAACGGACAATGTGCTGTAATTGCTAGCTTTTGTGATGATTCGAAACAGGATGAACGAGAATAAATATTTTTCAATCTTGATGCTAAAATGGCTGAGTACCTCGCAGTTTTGCAAGTTGTTGTTCGCTATTGGCATCTTGTTAATCGCGTTGAACATTTTTAATATATATACAATAATTATAAACATATAGAATGAAAAATATAATCATATTATCAGTCATTTTTTTACAAGCATTTCATTTCGCTAATGGGCAGAACCTAGCTCCGCAAATTGAAAATATCGCGTTAAATAACGATATGATGGGAGGTGCTGTGCTTGTTTTTTGCGAATCGGAAGTTATTGAATCTCATTATTTTGGAAAAGCTGACTATCAGCGAAATTTCGACGTGAGTGAGAACACGAAGTTCAGAATAGCAAGCATTTCAAAAACAATTACAGCCATTGCAATTATGCAGTTGGTTGAGCTTAATCTTTTGGATTTGGAGGCTGATATCACTAGTATTTTGGGGTACAATGTGCAGAATCCAAATTATCCGAATGTTGGAATAACACCTAGGATGTTATTGTCGCACACTTCTACAATAATTGATGGACCTACTTACAGTTCATTCTTAAGTGCAACTGTAAATAACAGTCCAATTCCAAACTTAAATGAATTATTGACTCCAACTGGTAGCTTTTATAGTGGAAGCCAATTTAACAATACCGTTCCTGGTAGTTATTTTAATTATTCTAATGTGAACTATGTAATTCTAGGAACAATCGTTGAAAAAGTTGCTGATTTGCGATTTGATGTTTATTGTACGCAAAATATTTTTCAGCCATTGGGACTTGATGCCTCATTTAATGTGAATGACCTGGAGAGTATAGACAGTGTGGCAGTGCTATACCGAAAAATTGATAATATTTGGACACCTCAGGTGGATGACTTTCAAGGTATTCAACCGGTATTTACCAATTTGGTTGGATATTTGCCTGGGACTAATGGTGGCAGATTTGGTCCACAAGGGGGATTAAGATGTTCTGCCCAAGATTTAGCCACGATTTTTATGTGCTTAAACGATCCCGAGTTCTGTCCTACGCCATTGCTCAATCCTACTAGCACTGCTTCCATGAGTGCTGAAAATTGGTCATATAACGGAAGTAATGGAAATAATTACTACGGACTTTTCTTAAGTTGGGGTTTAGGAATTCACAGGATAACTTCTACACTTGGGAATGACATTGTATTGCCAGAAAGTTCATCAATGTTTGGCCATACCGGTGAAGCCTATGGATTAGTGAGTGATGCTTATTATGACACTACACGTAAAGTTGGATTTGTATTTATAACAAACGGTGTGGGCGTTGGTTATCAAACTAACGACTATTCTGTATTTTACACTGTTGAGCAAGAAATATTTGATGCCATTGAGAATTATGGCAATCTTCAAAGCTGTGTTTCCTTGAATATAGATTCAGAATTAGTTGATTGGAATCAGTTTACTGTTTATCCGAATCCTGTTAGTTTCGTAATTAATTTGGATTATAAAATGTTTAAAAATCCAACTTTGTTAAGGGTTTATGATTTGGACGGGAAAATTGTTATGGAAACCATGGTTAATTCAGCTTTAAGCACACTTGATGTTTCTCATTTGGAAAGTGGAATATACGCAGTTCAAATTGATACGCAAGTAAAGTGTTTTGTTAAATATTGATGTGTGTAAAAGCTAATATTGAGTTTATATTCAATGAATTGAATATTTTAGAAAGCAGAATAGTTTAATGCGCCCAATCATTAGATCTAGTCAAAAGTTGAGGTTCAGTGCTTCGTTCAGTATTATAGTAGTTCAGCAAACTGCTCAACTTGTTTAATAATTTCTGTTGTACATCACCACCGTCAGATAGCGGCTAAAATATTTTAGTAAAAGGTGGGTATTTTAACTTAGCAGCGTATTATGGCTCACCCTTGCAAAACGAGAATGAACTGGAAAAAAATGTATAACTTGAAGATTCTGGCTTGCGGGACAAAATCTGAAAGCAAGAGATTTCCTTTGACAAATAAATGGCATATAGCAGCGGATTTCCGATAGGAGTTCATTCTTGTTTCAAGAACATTTTAGCTTTGATTGGGAATCTGGTCTAAGTTTGTATATTTAAATGTGGAATTCCTGTGCTATGTTCTGAAATAGCAGCCGGATTTGAATATACAAAACGCTTAATGCGCTAACTAAAAACATTGTTACGCATCATCTTAAGACTCAATTATTAATACTAACTATGAAAAAAAAATCATCATTTATTTCAAAAGGATTCGACAACATCTATGGTTTAGACCTTTGGTTTTTTGTTTACTTTCTGTGGTTGCTGCACTTATCGCACATCAAGCTGATGAGACTCGATTGAACGATCTTGTTCCTGTTATAAAGTTAGAATCGATTGAAGGACTTTTAGATGTTCTATCCACCAGCATGTTGGTTATCTCAATATTTGCTGTTGCATCGATGCTTTCAGCTTACTCCTCGGCAAGTACCAATGCAACTCCAAGATCGTTCAAGATTGTAATCACAGATGATGTGTCTCAGTATGCTCTTTCTGCGTTCATGGGCGCATTCATATTCAGCATTGTTGCTACAGTTGCTATGGATAATGGTTATTATAACAAAGCGGGTAAATTTATTCTTTTCTTAATCACTTTATTATTCTTTGTTGTAGTCATACTCACCTTCTTAAGGTGGGTTGACAGTATTTCAAGATTAGGAAGATTGGAGTATACCATAATGCAGGTAGAAGCAGTTGCCAGAAAATCTTTATCCAGCCACATTAAAAATCCTTTTCTGTATGCTCTTCCAGTAACTGGTGCATTCCCAGATGGAAAATCAGTGTTTGGTGAGTCCATTGGATATGTTCAATATATAGATACGGATGCTTTACAGAAATTATCAAAGAAGATGGGCTTAAAAATTCGACTTAATTGTCTTCCTGGTAAATTTATTCATGATAATTCTGTTATTGCATTCATTCGCACTAGTCAATATGTTGATATGAGTAAAGTGACTCAAAAGATTAATGGTGCCATTCACGTTGCTCATACAAGATCATTTGATGACGACCCTCGTTTTGCGTTAATTGCATTATCAGAAATTGCCAGTAGAGCATTATCTACAGGAATTAATGACCCTGGAACTGCCGTCCAAGTTATTTGTAGCCATGAGAGACTCCTTTTTTTATGGAATGATGAGATTGAAAATAGCACAGAAAGTAAAGTACTTTATGATTGTATAGAAGTTCCACAAATCTCGATGGACGATTTTTTTGATGATTCGTTCAGGTCTATTTCTAGAGATGGTGCAGAGTATATAGAAGTAATGTTGCGATTGCAAAAAGCATTTATTTCTCTAGAAACGATAAATCATGCAGAAATTAAAGCAGCAGCAATTCAATATTCAAAGTATGCCTTCAATAGAGCCGAATTGTCAATCAAATTGAAACATGATCTCGATATTTTAGAAAAGCAATGCTTGTTTAATAAATAAATGATGGTTGCACCACTCATCGTTTAGTACATGCTGGCTTTATAAGTTTTCGAAACTTTTTTACTCTTAAAAATAATGTCGGTTTAAACTGTTAGGAAATCGTGTGGTAATACCAACAACACGCACTATACCATCAAACGTTATGCAACATATTGAATTCGACAGTATTGAAAATAGGGACATTGATTTTAATCAGAATGCTTACGACAGCAATTTTTTTTGATAGAACGAATTACCTCCCGCAACCTGAAGCTTTTGAATTGAATATTGCTGTTTACGACATAACCTTTTACAATACAGACGTCAACTCATCTGATTATATTCTGCAGGAAAGTACAAGGTTGACTTTCATGTGGAAGGTTATTATGTGCGCAAAATGGCTGTTTCATGTTGCGAAAAACAAAATGTGAACAGCGTAAATTATTTTGGCGAAATTAATATACTCATACATATTTGTTACTCTAACTTTTATCACGACAAGCAAATTAATTTTGTTCGGGACACGGTTTTTGATATTGGAATGGTAAAAAGGAAGTTGACTTCCTTTTCCTAAATTAGTAAATACGTAATTTATTTCCAAAATTATGTAAGGATTTAAAGCATCAAGTTCCTCACCTTAGCTGCACATCATGTCAATTACAAAATAAACTGTGCATAAAGCGTTTGGTGAGATACCGGCTGAATGTAGCTTTAAAGAATCGAATTTCTTGTCTTCAAATCTGACCCACGATACCGAAACATGAAAAAAAGCAGTAAAAGCTGATAGGATTTTTTATACAAATGCCATTTAAGAATTTGTTTTGGAAAACAGGAAAGGACATCCCCCTAAATGAAATCTTAGATGCATACTGTGTTTCAAGGAGACACAAGTTTAACCGACAAAAAATCAGTCAGAAATGGAGATTTGGATAATATGATTAAGCAATTACCAAATCGAGAAAGCACTTGCATCTTATAGTTAATTAATTAAGTTAATTATGAAAAATATAGATTTTGAAAATTTGAGTGTAGTCTATGTCAATTGTACTTTGAAAAAATCGCCAGAAAATAGTCATACAGCATCCTTAATGGAAGTTTCCAAAGCAATAATGCTTAAAGAAAAAGTCAGGATTGATGAAATTAGGTTAATTGACCATCAAGTAGCTAGTGGAGTATATGCAGATATGACTGAATATGGTTGGGAGATAGACGAGTGGCCTTCCTTATTCAAGAGAATAATAGAATCGGATATTCTCATTGTGGGAACACCTATTTGGCTTGGTGAAAAGTCTTCCGTAGCTCAAAAATTAATCGAAAGGCTATACGCTATGAGTAGCAAAACCAATCATAAGGGTCAATATATTTTTTATGGTAAAGTAGGAGGGTGTATAATTACCGGTAATGAGGATGGAGTAAAGCATTGCGCGATGGGTATATTGTATGCTCTACAACACGTTGGGTATTCAATTCCTCCACAGGCGGATTGTGGCTGGATTGGAGAAGTGGGCCCAGGCCCGAGCTATGGCGACAAGGAATGGAAGGGGAAAAAATTAACAACGCCAATTGGTTTTGAAAGCGATTTTACCAATAGAAATATTACCTTTATGACTTATAATTTACTTCACTTGGCATCTATGTTAAAGTCAAGTAGTGGTTACCCTAATTATGGGAATTCCCGCAAAGAATGGGATGATGGAGAGCGTTGGGAATTCGAGAATCCGGAATATAGATGAAAATAGAACTGGCCCAACAATGCATGTAAAAAAAACTGTAACTCAAAACAAACAAGGTTTTGTGCACTTTTCCGATGTCTTCGTCGAATATTGGGCCATAGTTAAAATCTAAAAATGAAATCTTTAAAATTAGATATTATTAATAAAAATGAGGAGCGCATCCACGCTGTGCTTGATTTGCCCATTAATAGTAAAGTAAATCATTACTGTATTTTTGCCCATTGTTTCACGTGTAGTAGTCAACTGTCTATTGTTAGAAACATTAGCAGAGAGCTCAGTAATTATGGATTTGGTGTACTTCGGTTTGATTTTACGGGCTTGGGTAGCAGCGAAGGAGTATTTGCCGAAACTAATTTTTCGCACAATGTAGACGATCTTATTTGTGTAAACAACTTCTTAAGAGATCATTATAAATCACCTAGTATCCTCATTGGGCATTCGTTAGGAGGTGCAGCAGCTATTGTTGCCGCTAGTCAGTTAGATGATATTTTGGCACTAGCCACCATTGGAGCACCATCAGACGTAAGCCACGTAAGCCACTTGATAGCAGAAGCTTTGCCGCAAATAGAGCAAAAGGGCTATGGGGATATTGAGATAGACGGAAGACCATTTCGAATCGGTAAAACATTTGTGGATGACCTTAATAACCACGATTTATCAAGCATAGTTGCTGATTTAAGAAAACCGATACTAATTTTACACAGTCCACAAGACACGATTGTAGGGATAGAAAACGCTGCTAAAATCTACCACTGGGCGCATCATCCGAAGAGTTTTTTAAGTTTGGATGGAGCCGATCATTTACTAAGTCGAAGAGCTGATAGCACTTATGTCGCAAAAAGCATTGCCACATGGGTGGGGCGTTATGTTGAAATTCAAGAGGAGGAAATTCTACATCCACTTTATGCGCAAGTCGTAGCTCATTTAGTATTGGAGGATGCATTCACTACTCAAATATCGGATGGGACACATACAGTAATTGCGGATGAACCTGAAAGTTTAGGTGGAAATGATCTAGGACTTGCGCCTTATGAATTACTCTGCGCAGCCTTAGGAGCTTGCACCAATATGACCTTGAAAATTTACGCTGAACAGAAAGGTTGGTCACTAAAAGAAGTTTATACATACCTATCTCATAATAAGGAATATTCTTTAGATAGCAATCAGCCTGAAAGCACAGGTAGTAAAATCGATATCATAAAAAAAGAGATAAAACTCATCGGTGATTTAACAGTAGAACAAAAAGCTAGACTCATAGAAATTGCAGCCAAATGTCCTGTACATCGCACTTTGAGTAGTTCTATTGTGATAAGATCAAATAATATTTAATGAAAATGATGAAATTTGATGCCATTATAATTGGCTCAGGCCAAGCCGGAACACCATTAGTCTTTAAACTTTCTTCAAAAGGCAAAAAAGTTGCTTTTATAGAAAAGGAGCATTTAGGTGGCACTTGTCTGAATGTAGGTTGCACACCTACCAAATCTTACGTTGCAAGTGCCCGCAGAATGTGGGAAGCGATGCACGGGGAAGAACTAGGTATTCTCATCCCAGATGGTGTTCGTGCGGATTTGAATAAAATTAAAAATCGAAAAGATACATTGATCCAAAACTCTGTAAATGGCATTGCTGCTGGGATAGAAAAAAATGAAAATATTACCTATTACCATGGTTTGGCAAGTTTCACAAGCCATAAAGTAGTTTCAGTGAACGGTGAATTGCTTACTGCAGAAAAAATATACATCAATGTAGGAGGTCGTCCAATTATTCCCGAAGGATATATAAACGTACCTTATCTTAACAATCAGTCCATTTTGGAATTGGAAGAATTGCCCGAACATTTACTTATTGTTGGTGGAAGCTATATAGGGTTGGAGTTTGGTCAAATGTTTAGCCGATTTGGCAGCAAAGTAACCATCATAGAACAAAGCGATAGTATCATTGGCCGTGAGGACGAAGAAACCTGCCGCACTATTCAGCAATTTATGCAGGCCGATGGCGTGGAGTTCAGATTGAGATCAAAGTGCTTGTCGGGTAAATTAAATGAAGACTCAAGTATTTCTGTACAGGTAAATTGCTCCGTGGATGGCCCAATTGAGCTTCGTGGCAGTCACCTTTTGCTTGCCGTAGGTAGAAGACCTAATACCGACCTTTTGCAACTCGATAAAACCGGAGTGACAACCAATTCACAAGGCTTTATAGAAGTGAATGATTATTTAGAAACTAATGTCCCAGGTATTTATGCATTGGGTGATTGCAATGGCAAAGGAACATTTACACATACAGCGTATAACGATTATGAAATCATTGCAGAAAATAAATATGAAGGAAAAAATCGAAAAGTTTCTGATCGAATCTTAACCTACGGTTTATTTGTAGATCCACCACTTGGCAGAGTGGGCATAACAACGAAAGAGGCAAAGGAAAAGGGATTAAATGTATTGGTCGGTCATAGATCATTTAGCCGAATTTCCCGTGCCAAAGAAAAGGGAGAAACCAACGGCTATATGAGCGTGGTGATTGATGCAGAAACAAAGAAAATACTTGGAGCTACAGTTTTAGGAGTAGGAGGCGATGAAATCATTAGCAGTTTTATAAATATGATGTATGCAGGGGCGAGTTATGAAGTGGTAAGAGACTCTGTACAGCCTCATCCCACTGTTTCAGAATTAATTCCCACGATGCTAGAAACTGTAACTAAATTGTAAAACGCAATGAGAGATCTTTTGGAAAATCATTTTTCGCTCACAAAGACTAGAAAATGCAGTTCGATACACTCAAGAATAGTAGATTACATCCATTAATGTTATTAAAAAATTAATAAAATGAAAGCAATTTGGAATAACGAGATTATTGCCGAAAGCAACAATACCATAGTGGTGGAAAGTAATCACTATTTTCCAGAGGAAAGTATCCATAAAGTTTTTTTTGAAAACAGTGATAAACACAGCACTTGTCCTTGGAAAGGTGAAGCCAGCTATAAATCACTTTCTGTAAATGGGGAAAGCAATCCGAATGCTGCTTGGTATTATCCAAACCCAAAACCCGCCGCAGCTAAAATAAAAGGGTATTTTGCCTTTTGGAAGGGAGTAAAAATCATTGAATAATGAAAATAGCCTTGCTAGAAAAATATAGTAAAACTCGAATGCTATCCGCTTATATTTGCAAGCCATTGGCTATCGAAGACTATGTAGTGCAGCCCATTGCTGAGGTATCGCCTCCGAAATGGCACTTGGCTCATACTACTTGGTTTTTTGAGCAATTTATTTTAGTTCATCACCTCGCAGATTACAAGGTTTTTCATTCCGATTTCACTTTTTTATTCAATAGCTATTACAACAACATTGGCGCGCTTGCGGAGCGTTTCCATCGTGGATTTATAACCAGACCTACCGTTGAGGAAGTTTATGCCTATCGTAAATATGTAGATGTAGCTATGCAAAAATTATTGACCCAATCATTGAGCCAAGAAGTTTTAGACTTGGTAGAAATTGGGATCAATCACGAGCAGCAACATCAAGAATTGTTGGCCTATGACATCAAATATATCTTAGGCAATCAACCTACATTTCCCGCTTTAGGAAAAATGTTTTCGCTAAATGAAGTCAGTCAAACTCAACAATGGGTAGAGATAGCTGCTGGTGTTTATGAAATAGGGGCGGATGAACAAGGTTTTTCTTACGACAACGAGCGCCCCAAACATTCGCACTATTTACATCCTTTTTCCATCAGTAATCGATTAGTAACCAATGGCGAGTTTATCGAATTTGTAGAAGATGGTGGATACAATGATTTTAACCTATGGTACGATGAGGCATGGCATCATATAAAGGCCATGGATTTGCAACAACCTTTGTACTGGCATAAAAATGATGGACTTTGGCAGCATTTCACATTTCAAGGTTTGGAACAAATCAATCCCTTGGAACCCATTATGCATCTATCGTTTTATGAAGCGGCAGCTTTTGCCGAATGGAAAGGGATGCGATTGCCCACCGAATTTGAATGGGAAGTAGCTTCTTCACAATTTCAGTGGGGACAATTGTGGGAATGGACGAATTCGGCTTATCTGCCTTATCCCGGATTTCATAAAGTAGAAGGAGCTTTGGGGGAATACAATGGTAAATTTATGTTAAATCAAATAATATTGCGCGGGGCTTCTATTGCTACACCAGAATATCACGCTAGAAAAACGTATCGTAACTTTTTTCATGCCAGTTCAAGATGGATTTTTTCCGGTGTTCGCTTGGCAAAAAAAAACATTAAAATAAATGAATAGATTTCTGCAACATGTTAAAGAAGGATTAGCAAAAACACCTAAAGCACTTTCGTCAAGGTATTTCTATGACGAAATTGGCGATGGATTATTTCAAGAAATTATGCAGCTTGAACAATACTATCTTCCGGCCTGTGAAATGCAAATCATTCAACAACAAAGCCAACTAATGGCAAAGGATTTGGCTCAGACTCATAAAAGTTTGCAAATCGTTGAACTTGGTGCTGGAGATGGTAGCAAAACGAAACATTTACTCAAACAGTTTGAGCCCTATTTTGATGCACTAGAATACGTGGCTATGGATATTTCTGAGAGTATTTTGGACGTCAATAAACAAGAAGTTGAATCCGAAGTGTCTAGTATTGACATAAGCAGCGTAGCAGGGAATTATTTCCAAACCTACAAAGATTTACCAGATACGTCTTATGGCCGTTTAGTTCTTTTTTTAGGTGCCAATATTGGTAATTATTTATTTGATGATGCGGTTGCTTTTTGCCAGTATGTCAAACAAGGATTGAGAAAGAATGATGCCTTTATTGTTGCGTTCGACTTGGTGAAACATCCCCGAAAAATTATAGCTGCATACGACGATAGTGAAGGAATAACCAAAGCTTTTAACCTGAATTTACTCAATAGAATGAACCGTGAACTTGGTGCTGATTTTGACACTTCAAAATTTGAACATTTTCCATACTACAATCCGACGAATGGTATCACAGAAAGCCATATCGTGAGCTTAGAGGATCAAATAGTACATTTTTCAGATGGTTTTGACGTGCGATTTGAAGCTTTTGAAGCCATACATACAGAAATTTCTAAAAAGTATTTTCCAAAGGACATTCAATGCTTATCCGATAACAGCGGATTGAAAATATCTCAAACTTATTACAACAGCACTAAAGAATACGCTTTCGTTTCATTTACTAGAAATAATGAAAAGACCCTCAATCATATTAACAGGTAGGGCAGCAGGGCAATGGTATGTCGATACCTTGAACAGCAATATGCCAAGCATTGGAAAGAAGGAAAAAGAATACTATATTATTCAAACCGAATTTGCCCCTATCAATGATCTTCTTCCCAATAAAATGCCACAGGCAGCAAAGTTGCTTGAGCCTTATTTTGTAAAACAAGAAGCAGAACAAACACCTTATATTTTGGCGAATATTACTTTGCACGAAGCAGTTTCATACTTTACTATTAAACTTAAGTACTTTGTTTCCATAGAGTCTATTATTCAAGCAGAAATTGATAATAGATCACTTAGAGTGGGATTGCTGGGAACAAACTATACAATGACCAATGATTATTGGGAAAAGACTTTTCCGTACCTCCAATTCGAGTCGCTTCCAGATGAATTGAGGTTGGCTGTTGATGATTTGAGAAAGTGCTACTTTGATGGTGCCAATAAGGCTTTGGCATTGTGTATCTTTAAGCAATTACAATGCATAGAAGTAGATTGTTGGATACTCGCTTGCACGGAGCTTGCACTTGCGTATGATGATGCAGGTATTGAGCTGTCAATAATTCATCTACCCAAACTGCAATGTGAGTATTTAATTAGATCCTCAGCATAAAAAGCCTATTTGACAGAAAGTTCTTGATGATAGAAAAAACTCCAATGACTGTAGTTGTAAACGTAATCAACAAAATGTGATTTATTATTTTAAAAGGGATAATGGATAACTAATTGGATTCCGGATTTGATGATGCCTATCTCGATAATGTTGAGACCAATTACTTTTATAGCTTGTCCGCAATATTAATAATCAAAAACACATTCCTCAATTTCTGTTCTACTCAAAAGTTTAACTGAAATAGTGTAATTTGGTTTTGCATCAGAATCCAGATGCAGAGCAACGAAATATTTATAGCTCAATGGAAAATATAATGCTGGGCGAAGTTGCAGAGTAGCAACAAATTTTTTCTAACTCATCAAATTTACTGAATGATCAAAATTTTATCGCCTGAAAATTGGAATGATATCATGGGAATTCAGGCAAAAAGGAAGGGATATTGTTACCGATCAAATTAACATTAACAAACCGGAAGAATATTAACCTTCTGTAACATTAAATTAGGATGCATCGCATACCGAAATGAAATTTACTACATAACAGTGTATTTTATGAAGTTGGTATGTCGCTCCTCTGGAGCTTTGTCCCAAGCCCATTCATGCCTTTTATAAATATTTAGCTCCCTTGGAGCTGAAAAGATTTGTTCAAATGCAGAAAATAAGCACTCTTGATAAAAACCCGCATGCAAAGGAATCTCAAAAATCATTGGTACAATTGCGAATATGCATTTATTTATATGATGGCAATTTATCAACGCAGCACATTGATTTACCAATTATCAATGGATTAAGGTTTTAGACTGTCTTACTTTCTTTACAAGCTTTTCCAGACTGAATACTTTGAAGTAATAAAGTTCGCTTCCTAAAAATCCAGTAAAAAATTTAATCGTTTGTAATAATTACCTTTGCTTTTAACTAAGATGTGTAATTAATAGTTAAAATCATGACCACAAAAAAGAAAAAATTGAGCATCTTTGAAAGTGCTGCTCACAAGGCGATTCAGTTTACGGGTTCAACTTTAGCATCAGTGATTGCATTAAGCATTATCCTAGTCTGGATTCTTACCGGTCCCTTGTTTCACTTTTCCGATACTTGGCAGTTGGTTATAAATACCGGAACCACCATAGTAACTTTCCTTATGGTATTTTTGATACAAAGGGCTCAAAATAAAGATTCAAAAGCCATCCATATGAAATTGAATGAACTGATAGCTTCATTAAAAGGACCTAGCAACAGACTTGTTGATGTGGAAAATATTCCTGAAGAGGAGCTAGAAATACTTCATAAATTTTATTATACGCTTGCTCTAATGTCTTCAAAGGATAGTGACCTTTCTGTATCTCATTCTATTGACGAAGCCAAACATCGCCATATAGAGAAAATGAGTTTTAAAAATAAGTGAATATCATCATAGTGAATCTTGACGAATGGTTGGTAGAAACAATGCAAAATTCTTTTGATAATTTGAATTTAAAGATCCTGGGCAATTTGGAATGCTTGAATTTAAGGAATAGATGAAGATGCATGTGAATAATGCAGGGCATGAGTTATTTGACCTGAAGAAGGCATTTGAACTAATTCCTTAAAAATGAGGTATATTTAATCAATGTTACACGAGGTGTTTACATATATAAATAGCCGAATTTACTTGGATTGGTGGTTTTTAAAGGTTCGAAAGTGCCTGAATCATCTTCGAAGGGTACAAAACAAAACTATCTCCTCAGCTAGTTTTCAATTTGTGTTAATGAACCTTGTATTGGATTGCTTTATTTTAATTAGCAATTTCCCACTTAGATTTGCGTTCAAAATATTCAAAAACAATACACTTGTGAATCCAATCTTAAATATTGGGTCCTTTCGAGGTCTGACTTTACTATTATTAATATTTTGCGCAAGCGTCTTTGTTTCATGCTCTAAAGAAAGAAGATCAAATAAGGCTGGAGCCTGCATGCAAGACTTTGTAATCAATATTTCTGAGTATGCCAAAAGTATTGATCCCGACTTCATTATAATTCCACAGAATGGTATAGAGCTTGCATTTCAAGATTTGGAACCTGAATCCGAATTACATAAAAATTATATGCACGCCATTGATGGGTTTGGGGTAGAGGAATTATTTTACAATTCAGCATTTGATCCGGATTATGAGCGAATTGAGATGCTGGATTTATTAGTTGGGCAAAAAAAAGTGTTGGTTTCAGAATTCATCTCCCAATCCGAAGCGATTTCCAATGCTATCGAACGGAATTATAGTCGGGGTTTTGTTTGCTTCCCCCGCGATGCAAGTAATTATGATTACACTCAGATTCCAGATACTGCGATTGAACAAAATGATGTCGATATCTTCAGCTTATCTCAAGTTAGAAATTACCTGTATCTCATTAGTTCAGAAGCATTTGATTCTAAAACTGAATTGCTCAATGCAATTGCTGCTACTGATTTCGACCTTGTAATAGTTGACTTGTTTTTCGAGGATGAGGCTTTTACTTTTTCCGAGATCAATCAAATTAAAACCAAGTCCAATGGAGCAAGACGATTGGTGATTTCCTATATCAGTGTGGGCTCAGCCGAGAAATACCGGTATTACTGGAAGAATGGTTGGGGACTGCATCATCCACTTTGGCTGAAACGCAAGTATGATGGTTACGAGGATGAGTTTTGGGTGAAATTCTGGAAGGATGAGTGGAGAGAGATTATTTATGGTAATGATAATTCATACATGAAAAAAATTTTGGATTCCGGATTTGATGGTGCCTATCTCGATAATGTTGAGGCATACTATTTTCTATATTATAAAGATTGATATGCTTTTACTTTTTCTAAATCAGTATTCAATAAAGCTTTCAAAAAGTACAAACGTAATTAAACGTAAGTAAACGTTTAGCGCACGACTAATTTCATCCTGTCTTATGAATTTTGCAAACTAAAGGCTCTGGATCATTTGCAGTCAATTTATTTGTAACTCTTTTGTTCTGTGCGTTTTGAATGGTCTATGGAATTGATAAGGTTTTTAAAAAGATGAAGTTAACTCAAGAACAAGAAGATATTATTCGTTCCAATGGAAATATCATCATAAATGCTGTTGCGGGATCCGGAAAAACGAGCACTCTAATCGAATACGCCAGATCCAGACCGACCTCCTGTAGAATTCTCTATTTGGCATTTAACAGATCAGTGAAATTGGAGGCGATTCAAAGGTTTGCAAAGGAAGGTCTTAGTAATGTAAAAGTAGAGACTGCACATTCTTTGGCATTCAAAGAGGTTATAGTGGCCAAAAATTATTCGCTCAAAGTACATGGCTACACAACAAGTGAAATTGCCGAGATTCTTAAAATTAGAGTTAGTGGAGATAAGCATGTTGAATTTGTTATCGCCAATCATATCAATAAGTTTTTCACTTTTTTCTGTAATAGCGATAAAAGTAGGCTTGAGGATCTAAATTATCTCGATACTATTTCGGAGCCCAAGGCTAAGTCATTTGTAGCATCATTCTATAGCTATATTGCAAGCAAAACGATAGTATTCTTGAAGAAAATGGAAAATGCAGAAATCGAAATTAGTCATGATTTCTATCTAAAGAAATTTCAACTCTCCGCTCCGAATCTTCCTTTTGATTATATATTATTTGATGAGGGTCAGGATGCATCTCCTGCAATGCTCGATATTTTCATGAAGCAGAAAGCTACAAAAGTAATTGTAGGTGATACTCATCAGCAGATCTATAGTTGGCGATTTGCAGTTAATTCTTTAGAGAAAACGGATTTTACAACTTTTCTGCTTTCAACAAGCTTTCGATTCAGTCAAGACATTGCGAATCTCGCCCGAGAAGTGTTAAGTCTAAAGGCTCATATAAAGAAGCATGAAGCTGTTTCGATTTCGGGTAAGGGCAATCATGATTCGGTGAGAATTAAGGCTACTCTGGCCAGAACTAATTTGGGATTATTGCAGAAAGCGATTGAATATATCTCCGATAATCAGCAAGCGAAGTCGATTTATTTTGAAGGTAATTTCAATTCCTATACTTATGCTGACGAAGGCGCCTCATTGTATGATGTATTGCATTTGTATAACGGAAAAAACAAACTAATTAAAGATAAACTTATCAGAACTATGAAGGATATTTCCGAATTGGAAGATTTTGCAGAGAAGACCGAAGATATACAACTCTCCATCATGGTTGATATTATTAAGAAGTACGGAAATCGAATTCCTGGTATCATCAGATCTATAAAGGATAAGCATATTGGCAATGAAGAGAGAAAGGAAGCAGAAATGATATTTTCTACTGTCCATCGTTGCAAGGGGATGGAGTATGATTCGGTTTTGCTAGCCGGTGATTTTATGACGGAGGAAAGACTATTGAAAATTATAAATAGTTCTAGTTCGCAAGAGTTCAATGCTACAAAGTTGAACGAAGAAATTAATTTGCTCTATGTTGCAATCACCCGAGCCAGAAATACCATTTATATTCCTGAGAAATTGATGCCAAAGGATTTTCCTCCTTCAGCTTATATTCATTTAATCAAATCAGCAACTGATCAGACTAAACAGTCGGATTACAAATTTGCTAGTCCTGTCAATAAGGCAGAAATGGACAATACAGTTACCAAAGCATATTCAGTTAATGAAATTAGGAGTCGTTATGTTCAAGCTTACCGGCCTTGGACAATCGATTTGGATGAGGAGTTGGCTGAAATGTATTTCGGTGGTGCGCTAATGGATGATTTGGTCTTGCACTTTGGGCGAACTAAGGGAGCCATCAAATGTAGAATAGGAAAGTTGGATCTTGAGAACTCCCTTAATTAGAAACAATAGGTTTCGGGGTGTTTATTATCATTTTACGTTTATTATTAAATAATATTTCAATTTGTAATTTGTTGTCGATCATTTTGGTAATCGCTTCCTAGCAAGATTCTTTGACGAAATTCTTTATTTGATATTTTCGATGAAGGTAAATTAAATCGCCATGAAATGACGTAAAAATTCGATAATCATGTAATATTTAGTGCTAATTGTGTAATGCTTAAATATGGGTGTTGTTGCATTTTTGTAGTCTCTATCCTAAAATACTTTATTAAACTTGACTAAAATGAAAAAACTTCTATTAGCTACTTTTTGTGGACTTATAATATATTTAATTCCAACACAATTATTCGGACAAGTCGCTCCGGATTTAGGGTCTTCCTCAAATTTTGCACTATTTACCGCATCAGGGGCATTTAATAATGCCGGTGCAAGTGTAGTAACAGGTGATGCCGGCACTAATGTAGGAGCATTCAATGCTTTTCCTCCCGGTGTAATTATTGGAAATGTTTATACAGCAGACCCAGTAACAGCTCAGGCGGCAACCGATGTGGCTATAGCTTATGGTTTTGTAAGCGCAATGACATGTGGTAGTGTAATCCCTTCTACTCTGGGAAATGGGCAAACTCTACTTCCAAACATATATTGTACCGGAGCAGCGTCAACTATTAACGGCGACTTAATACTCGATGCCCAAGGAGATCCGGGCTCCATTTTCATATTTCAAATAGATGGTGCATTGGCTACTACGGTTGATTCGCGAATTATTCTTGCAAATGGGGCTTCTTTATGTAATGTCTATTGGCGGGTTAATGGGCAAGTAGATTTAGGTGAAAATTCCCTTTTTCAAGGTACTATATTGGCTGATGGAGCTATTAATCTGCTAGATGCAGCAACACTTTATGGGCAGGCTCTGAGTGTAGCCGGTGCAATTTCTGCTCAAAATAATCTGGTTACTATTGGAGTGCCTGTAATAGCTTCTGTCATTTCTACTGATGGGGATGTATCTATTTGTGATGGCGAAAGTGTAATACTTTCAGGAAATATTGACGGAGTTTGGAGTACTGGCGAAACCGGAATTTCAATTTCTGTTTCAGAAAGCGGTGACTATTTTGTGACTAATACTACAAATTGTGGATCAGAAGAATCAAACCATATAACTATTGTTGTAAATCCTCTACCAGTCTGCAGTATATCCGGTGATCTGATATTATGTGAAGCTGAATCAACTGAATTATGTGCATCTCCCGGAGCATTATCTTATCTCTGGAGCACAGGCGCAACAACGGCTTGCATACTTGTTGATCAAGCTGGAATTTATTCAGTAACGGTAACGAGTGCTGCAGGATGTGAAAGTATTTGCAGCGTTGAAGTAGTGGTTAATCCAAATCCGATTTGTGAAATATCCGGTGATTTATTCATCTGTGAAGTAGGACAAACAACTCAACTTTGCGTATCTCCCGGAGCTTTATCTTACCTCTGGAGCACAGGCGCAACAACAGATTGCATACTTGTTAATCAAGCTGGAATTTATTCAGTAACGGTAACGAGTGCTGCAGGATGTGAAAGCATTTGTAGCGTTGAAGTAGTGGTTAATCCAAATCCGATTTGTGAAATAACCGGTGATTTATTCATCTGCGAAGTAGGACAAACAACTCAACTTTGCGCATCTCCCGGAAGCTTATCTTATCTCTGGAGCACAGGCGCAATAACAGATTGCATACTTGTTGATCAAGCTGGAATTTATTCAGTAACGGTAACGAGTGCTGCAGGATGTGAAAGTATTTGCAGCGTTGAAGTAGTGGTTAATCCAAATCCGATTTGTGAAATATCCGGTGATTTATTCATCTGTGAAGTAGGACAAACAACTCAACTTTGCGTATCTCCCGGAGCCTTATCTTACCTTTGGAGCACAGGCGCAACAACGGCTTGCATACTTGTTGATCAAGCTGGAATTTATTCAGTAACGGTAACGAGTGCTGCAGGATGTGAAAGTATTTGTAGCGCAGAAGTGATAGTAAATCCAAATCCGATTTGTGAAATAACCGGCGATTTATTCATCTGCGAAGTAGGACAAACAACTCAACTTTGTGCATCTCCTGGAGCCTTATCTTATCTCTGGAGCACAGGTGCAACAACGGCTTGCATACTTGTTGATCAAGCTGGAATTTATTCAGTAACGGTAACGAGTGCTGCAGGATGTGAAAGCATTTGTAGCGTTGAAGTAGTGGTTAATCCAAATCCGATTTGTGAAATATCCGGTGATTTATTCATCTGTGAAGTAGGACAAACAACTCAACTTTGTGCATCTCCCGGAGCATTATCTTATCTCTGGAGCACAGGCGCAACAACAGATTGCATACTTGTTAATCAAGCTGGAATTTATTCAGTAACGGTAACGAGTGCTGCAGGATGTGAAAGCATTTGTAGCGCAGAAGTAGTGGTTAATCCAAATCCGATTTGTGAAATATCCGGTGATTTATTCATCTGTGAAGTAGGACAAACAACTCAACTTTGCGTATCTCCCGGAAGCTTATCTTATCTCTGGAGCACAGGCGCAACAACGGATTGCATACTTGTTGATCAAGCTGGAATTTATTCAGTAACGGTAACGAGTGCTGCAGGATGTGAAAGCATTTGTAGCGCAGAAGTAGTGGTTAATCCAAATCCGATTTGTGAAATATCCGGTGATTTATTCATCTGCGAAGTAGGACAAACAACTCAACTTTGCGTATCTCCCGGAGCCTTATCTTACCTTTGGAGCACAGGCGCAATAACAGATTGCATACTTGTTGATCAAGCTGGAATTTATTCAGTAACGGTAACGAGTGCTGCAGGATGTGAAAGCATTTGTAGCGTTGAAGTAGTGGTTAATCCAAATCCGATTTGTGAAATAACCGGTGATTTATTCATCTGTGAAGTAGGACAAACAACTCAACTTTGCGCATCTCCCGGAAGCTTATCTTATCTCTGGAGCACTGGCGCAACAACAGATTGCATACTTGTTGATCAAGCTGGAATTTATTCAGTAACGGTAACGAGTGCTGCAGGATGTGAAAGCATTTGTAGCGTTGAAGTAGTGGTTAATCCAAATCCGATTTGTGAAATAACCGGT